>Ga0335394_10001223_pt1 | contig 28733 bp, 26 predicted proteins | sample MAT03_FD_205741 | JGI IMG/M metagenome (GOLD analysis project Ga0335394, IMG submission 205741) | Freshwater microbial communities from Lake Fryxell liftoff mats and glacier meltwater in Antarctica - MAT-03 (spades assembly) (version 2) ...
CGGCGTCTCCGCGGCGTCTCCGCGGCGTCTCCGCGGCGTCTCCGCGGCGTCTCCGCGGCGGATTAGCACCGACAGGGTTGACCTTAAGTTTCAAAAGGTAGTGTTTTCATGATGAAATCTAAATTTTTTTTGGTGTCCAGTGGCAACCCTGTCGGTGCTTTCGCGGCGTCTTCGCGGCGGCGTCTTCGCGGCGGCGTCTTCGCGGCGGCGTCTTCGCGGCGTCTCCGCGGCGTCTCCGCGGCGTCTCCGCGGCGTCTCCGCGGCGTTGCTTTTGCGGCCACCAGCCGAAGCCCCCACCGAATAAACCATTGAATATACCACCGAATAAACCATGGAATATACCACTGAATTCCCTACTTTTGCACCCCCATGGAACACATCAGAAATTTTTGCATAATAGCACACATTGATCACGGAAAGAGCACATTAGCCGATCGTTTGCTAGAATACACCAACACTGTATCGAAGCGCGATGCTCAGGCTCAGGTTCTTGATAACATGGATTTGGAACGTGAGCGTGGTATAACTATTAAGAGCCGCGCCATTCAAATGGACTATACCCAGGATGGTAAAAAATATGTCCTTAATTTAATTGATACTCCCGGTCACGTAGATTTTTCGTACGAAGTATCACGTTCGATTGCAGCATGTGAAGGTGCTTTATTAATCGTTGACGCTGCTCAGGGAATTCAGGCTCAAACTATTTCTAATCTTTACTTGGCATTAAACAGCGACCTGCAAATTATTCCTATTCTGAATAAAATCGATCTTCCCAGTGCGGAACCTGAAAATGTAAAAGATCAGATCGTAGATTTATTGGGTTGTAAACGCGAAGAAATTATTGCCGCATCGGGTAAAACCGGAATTGGTGTTCACGACATCCTTCGCGCCATAGTAGAAAGAATCTCGGCTCCAAAAGGTGATGTGAAGGCTCCTTTGAAGGCTTTGATTTTTGATTCTGTTTTTAATTCGTTCAGAGGAATCATTGCGTATTTTAAAGTTCTTGATGGAGAAATCCGCACCAACGACCTGGTGAAGTTCGTTGCCACCGGAATGGAATATAAAGCTGATGAAATTGGAATTCTTCGACTGGAAAAATCACCACGCGATGTAGTTAGAGCAGGCGATGTAGGATATATAATTTCAGGAATTAAGGTGGCACGCGAAGTAAAGGTGGGTGATACCATTACTCACGTTGCGCGCCCATGTGTTCAGGCTGTTACCGGATTTGAAGATGTAAAACCGATGGTGTTTGCAGGAATTTATCCTGTTGATACTGATGAGTACGAAGAGCTGAGAGCATCCATCGAAAAATTACAGTTGAACGATGCATCATTAGTTTTTGAACCGGAATCATCTGTTGCATTGGGTTTTGGTTTTCGTTGCGGATTCCTCGGTATGCTCCACATGGAGATTATTCAGGAACGTCTGGAACGGGAATTTAATATGACGGTAATAACAACTGTCCCTAACGTTTCATATTACGCCTATCTCAACAATGGCGAAGAGTTCGAAGTGAATAACCCAAGCGATTTTCCCGACCCCAGCAAACTTGAACGCATTGAAGAGCCATATATCAAGGCTATCATCATCACCAAATCGGAGTTTATTGGTCCTGTTATGACACTTTGCATCGGCAAGCGCGGACAAATGGTAAATCAAAGTTACCTCACCACCGACCGTGTTGAAATAATTTTTAATATGCCGATGGCGGAAATCGTATTTGATTTTTATGATAAATTAAAATCTATTTCAAAAGGCTATGCATCGTTCGATTATCATCAGATTGGTTATCGTGCAAGTGATTTGGTAAGGTTGGATATCCGTTTGAATGGAGAGCCTGTTGATGCATTATCTGCACTCATTCACCGTGATCACTCCTTCACTTTTGGGAAAAAGATTTGTGAAAAACTAAAAGAACTCATCACTCGTCAGCAGTTTGAAATAATTATACAAGCAGCTATCGGAGCTAAAATCATTGCCCGCGAAACTATCAAAGCACTTCGTAAAGATGTAACTGCAAAATGTTATGGAGGTGATATTTCCCGTAAACGTAAACTTCTCGAAAAACAAAAAGAGGGAAAGAAAAGAATGCGCCAGGTAGGAAACGTCGAAATTCCGCAACAAGCATTTTTGGCTGTGTTGAAATTAGATTAGAAAAAAGTTCTAAGTTCTAACTTCCTAGTTCATAGTTTTCACTTATTAGTTCTTATCAGGTAATGGGCAATTCGCAGAGAAAGTTGACAATTTTCATTTAATAGCTAAAACAATAACAATAGCAATAACAATTGCAATAGCAATAGCAATAGCTAATGCTAATGCAACTGCATTAGCATTAGCATTAGCGTCGAGCGAAGCCGAGACGCAAGAACCGTCATGGTGAGCGAAGCCGAACCACCCAACACGCAATAAGCCAATATTCACTTTTCCACTCGCCACTATAATATTAAAAAAGTCGCTGAAGTTTATTTTTTATCCAGGGCACATCAGCTGCTAAGCGAATGGCAAAATCGGCAAGCCATGCTTTTTCTCCTACCATTCGTTGCAGGAGATATTTGTTCCTCATATCATTCCAGAAATAGCGGTGAATGGCATCTTCGTATTGTTTCATAAATGATGAAGAAAAATCATTTTTATTAAAGCATTTAATTGCATGTTGTCCGGCTTTGATACCACTGATCATGGCATTTCCTATACCTTCACCGGTAGCGGGATCGATGAGTGAGGCGGCATCGCCGGCGAGCATAAATCGGTCACCTGATATTTGTACTTTTCTGGAGCCTGTTGGCAAGCCATAGCCGATTGGATCTTCCAGTGCAACGGCATCAGTGAATCGTTTGCGTATAGTTTCGCTGTTACTTACAATGTCGAGCAGACTTTTTCTCAAATTAATTTTCTTTGATGATATCGAAGACGACACCATACCGAATCCTGTGTTGCAGGTGTTATTTGTTAATGGGAAAATCCAAAAATATCCCGGCATAAAACCCTTTACCAGATGTATTTCCATGGTGTTGGGTTGCAGACCTTTTACGTTTTTGTAATAGGCTCTCACAGCTCCGATATAATGATTGTGATCGACTTTAGTGGAAGTGAGTTTTTTATTCAGAACCGAATGTGCACCGTCGCAACCGATGATTAATTTAGAAGTGTAACGATTTCCTTTGTCGGTTGTAACTTCAACATGGTTGTTGCTAAGAATAACATCCGTAAGGCCTTCGCCAGTGATAACAGCAGCCTGCGATTCCTGTTCAGCGAGGTTAACCATAAAATTATCGAAATCCAGTCGGGTACTTGCATATCCCTCCAATTTAAAATGGAGCGTCACCGATTTACCTGATGGTGCCACAACTTTACAGGAATCGATGTTAACCTTTTCAGGAAATGCCCTCAAGGCAGTAAGATATTTTTCATCCAGCATCATCAAAGCCTTCGGCACCGTATTGGGAATGGCATCACCACATACTTTATCACGTGGAAAAGTGCTCTTATCAATTACCAACACCCGCAACCCCGACCCTTTCAGCGAAAGCGCACAAGCACAACCTGCCGGGCCGGAGCCCACTATGATGATGTCGTAATACTTCATAAAAATGGCGATTGGTTTTTTAGTTTGTTACTGGTTAAGTGTGTTTAGTGACTAGTCATCAGCGACAGTAGTTAATGACCAATGACCTTTCCGCCCATTTAAACGATCAATGACACTATTTCCCTAGTGCGCCTCCAGCCAATTTTTTCCGCTGCCCATTTCCACCTCAATAGGAACTTCCATAGGAATGGCATTCACCATTTTATCTTTCACAATAGGTTTAAGAATTTCGAGTTCATCATGCGGAACATCAAAGACCAATTCATCATGCACTTGTAAAATCATTTTCGCTTTTAATTTTTTATCGATAATTTCTTTGTGGATATTAATCATCGCAACTTTGATCATATCGGCTGCAGAACCCTGGATAGGAGCATTGATGGCATTTCGTTCGGCAAAACCGCGCACCACTGCATTGGCTGAATTAATGTCACGCAAATATCTTTTTCGCCCGAGAATGGTTTCAACAAATCCGTTTTGTCGTGCGAAGGCGATGTTGCTATCCATATAATTTTTAATGGTAGGAAATTCACGGAAATAATTTTCGATAATTTGTGCCGCTTCCTTTCTAGGAATATTGAGTCGTTGCGACAAACCAAATGCGCTAATACCATATATAATTCCGAAGTTCACCATTTTTGCATTTCTACGCATCTCTGAAGAAACCATGTCGAGTTCAATACCGTAAACTTTGGATGCAGTTGAGGTGTGGATGTCGATGCCATTGCGGAAGGCTTCAAGCATACTTGCATCTTTACTGAATTCGGCAATAATGCGCAATTCTATCTGTGAATAATCGGCAGAGAGCAGTGTGTAATTGGAGTTGCGTGGCACAAATGCCTTTCTAACTTCTCTTCCTCTCTCTGTACGGATGGGAATATTTTGTAGATTAGGATTGTTCGAACTCAGTCGGCCGGTGGAAGCAACTGCTTGCTGATAGGAAGTGTGTATTCGTCCTGTTCGCGGATTAACCATCGTTGGTAACGTATCCACGTACGTGTTTTTTAATTTTACCAATCCGCGATATTCCAGTACGAGTTGTACTGCAGGGTGCTTGTCTGCAAGTTTCGAGAGAATATCTTCGCCTGTGGCATACTGTCCCGTTTTGGTTTTTTTTGCTTTCGGATCAATTTTTAATACATCAAAAAACACTTCTCCAAGTTGTTTTGGTGATGAAACATTGAATTTCATTCCTGCAGCATCATACACTTTTTGTTCAACTTCGATGATCTCTTTTTCCAATAGTTTCGAAAATTCTCCAAGCGCACCGGGATCAATGGCCACACCCTCTGTTTCCATTGCGGCCAGTACAGGTATGAGTGGCATTTCGACCTCTTCAAAAAGTTTGTTCAATTTATTTTCTATTATGATGGGTTGAAATTTTTTCATCAATTGCAGCGTCACATCGGCATCTTCAGCAGCATAAGCCACAACTTTTGCAACCTCAACATCACGCATATTAATTTGCTCCGACTTTTTAAATCCTATCAACTCTTCAATATGTACAGGCTCATATCCAAGATAGGTTTCAGAAAGTATGTTCATATTATGACGCATGTCGGGCTCAATTAAGTAGTGTGCTATCATAGTATCGAATAGAGGGGATTTCACTTCCACATCGTACCACTTAAGCATCATCATATCATATTTAATATTCTGACCGCATTTGATTTTTTTATTATCTTCAAAAATTGATTTAAACTCATTAACAATTTCACGCGATTCTTCATACACAGGTGGTAAAGGAACGTAATAGGCTTCGTGTTCCTTTATTGAAAACGAAAGACCCACCAATTCCGCTTTGTTGGCATCTATGTCGGTTGTTTCACTGTCGAAGCAAAAGGATTCAGAATTGTTGAGCAGGTTAATAAGTTCTTTTCTTTTGATGGGTGAATCAATCAGAAAATATTGGTGAGGAGTAGTGTGAATAGTTTTCAATTCCGGTTGAATTGATTCTTGATCACCGTCATTATCATTTACTGTTAAAGATTCAGTTTGATCGAATAATGCCTGTTGAACGGGAGCTTCTCCGATGGTTCCTGAAATTTCTTCAGTCAAAACTTTTTTAGCCAGCGCCCTGAACTCGAGTTCAGTGAAAACTTCTTTCAGTTTTTCTTTGTCAGGCTCTTCCAGTATTAATGCTTGTTCATTAAACTCAATTGGAACATCAGTGAGAATGGTTGCCAACTGTTTCGACAGCATAGCAAGTTGAGCGTGTTCTTTAACTTTGTCGGCAAGCTTTCCCTTAAGCATATGTGCATTTGCAATAATATTTTCAACGCTGCCGTAATCGGCTATCAATTGCTTGGCGGTTTTCTCACCAACACCGGGAATTCCCGGAATGTTATCAGCCGTATCACCCCATAAACCAAGGATATCAATCACCTGTTTTACATCTTTGATCTCAAACTTCTTCAACACTTCAGGAATGCCAAGAATTTCTGCACCATTTCCGAATGAAGCGGGCTTGTACATAAAAATATGCTCCGATACCAGTTGGGCAAAATCTTTATCGGGAGTCATCATGTAAGTAGTAAACCCATTTTTCTCAGCCTCTTTTGCAAGAGTTCCAATAATATCATCTGCCTCATAGCCATCCATAGTGAGCACAGGGATCTTAAATCCTTCAATAATTTTAAAAACATAAGGAATGGAGGTCGCCAGATCTTCCGGAATGGCGTTGCGATGAGCTTTGTAGTCAGCAAAATCGGTGTGCCTCGCAGTGGGTGCTGCAGTATCGAATGCAACTGCTATATGTGTTGGCTTTTCTTTGTTTAAAATTTCCAGCAACGTATTCGTAAATCCGAACATTGCTGAAGTATTTAATCCTTTTGAATTTATTCTGGGATTTTTGCTGAATGCAAAATAAGCCCTGTATATTAATGCCATTCCATCAAGAAGGAATAGTTTTTTTTCGGGTTGTGACATAAAAAATTAGTAATAAGTATAAATTAATTTTCGAATTCAAATATAATCAACATCAGCAATAAAATTACCCTTTGCCTTCATTTTTTTCAATGGTCACTTTAATTCAGCCGTATTTATAATGTTAACTTTTTACGCAGAGAATCAATTGCCTTTGCTAATAGATCAACTGCAAGCATAATTTCTTCCCGGGTAGTGAATCTTCCCACACTAAGTCGTACACTTGAATAGCATTCAGCATCACTTAAACCCATTGCTTTTAGTACATGCGAGGGTTCGGGAAGTGCCGATGAGCAGGCAGATCCGGTTGCCATTGACAGGGTGGAAATTTTTGATATTAATTCAGAGGCTTTTATTCCCGGAAAGCAAATGTTGGTGGTATTGGGAACTCTATTTTTTATACTGCCATTCACATAACCCCGACCGTTAGTAGTGAGTATCTGCTCCAGTAGCGTTCTCATCTCCGAAAAGTGACTGGTATCTTCCCAATATTTTTCTGCGCAAAGCAAAGCTGCTTTCCCCATTCCCACAATTGCAGGTACATTAAGTGTTCCCGAGCGCAATCCGTTTTCATGGCCACCACCCACAATTAATGGGGTAATTTTTACTCTTGGATTTTTTCTTCTCAGAAATAGAGCACCACACCCTTTTGGGCCGTACATTTTGTGACTGGAGATGCATAATAAATCTGCACCGGCATCCTGCACATTAATACGCATTTTTCCAGGCGCCTGTGTTGCATCGCAAAAAACAAGAGCTCCATGTGAATGTGCAATATCTGCAATTTCACGAACCGGCATCAATGTTCCCGTTTCATTATTCGCCATCATCACACAAACCAGAATCGTTTCTTTGGATAAACAATTTTTCAAAATATCTAAATCGGGAAGCCCATCCCTGTTAACAGGTAAAACAGAAATTTCAAAGCCCTTTTCCTGTAATCTGGCGCATGATTCTAAAACAGCTTTGTGCTCAGTAGCCCAGGTAATTATATGGTTGCCTTTTGATTTGTAAATTTCGGCAACACCTGATATGGCCAAATTAATTGATTCGGTTGAACCGGAAGTGAAAATGATTTCGTTCGGTTCACAATTGATACAGTTTGCAATTCTTAGTCTACTTTCTTCAACAGCTCCGGCAGCTTGCTTTCCCTGTAGATGGGTGCTGCTGGCGGCATTTGCAAATTGATCCGAAAAATAGGGCATCATTTCCCGAAGCACCTCCGAATCAACAGGTGTTGTGGAATTGTAATCGAGATAAATATTGGGTTGATCATGCATAATTCCTGCAAAAATAAGCCCTCCGGCTGATTTGGAAGCTTAAGCACCGGTTATTCCTGAAAAAGATCCTTAATTACTTGATATATAAATAGTTAATATTATTTAAGGAATCATTTTCTTTTTCTGTAACTTTACCAGTTCTAATTCCGCTCATGTTTCGAAAAATAGCTAGTATCATTTTGAGAAACAGGCGATTACTAATTATTGTAATTGCTTGTTTAACAGTCTTTTTTGGGTACATGGCTACGAGCATCCAACTATCCTATGATTTTGCAAGGGTATTGCCGGTTGATGATCCATATTATAAAGAGTACGAAAAGTTTAAAGCCACTTTTGGGGAAGATGGCAGTGTGATGGTGATAGGAGTTGAGGACAGTAATTTTTATCAACTCAATAAATTTAATGGCTGGTATAATCTTGGAAAAGAGATTAAGGCTATTGATGGAATTGAGGGCGTTGTTTCGGTGGCCGAAATTTATGATATCAAAGTTAATGAAGCCGACAAAAAATTTGAAATAAAGCAACTGATTAATTCTGAAGTTAAAACTCAAGCTGACCTCGACAGTATTAAATCAGAAATTGATCGGCTTCCTTTTTATAGAGGCTTCATAATAAGTGAAGATGGAAATTGCACTTTGATGGCTATAACCTTCGATAAAAAGAAGCTAAACACAAAAAGCAGGATTGACATTGTAAATCAAATAGTCGAAAAAACGGAGGCTTTTGGTGCAGCACAAAATGTGAAGTTACACATTTCAGGAATGCCATTTATCAGAACCGAAATTTCCGGCAAAATTGCAAGGGAAATGCAGTTATTTCTTGTGCTGGCATTAATAGTTTGCAGTATAATTCTTTTCATATTTTTCCGATCATTTAAAGTGGTTATTTTCTCGGTAATTGTGGTCCTCATCAGTGTGATCTGGTCGTTGGGTATAATTGCACTTTTTGGATATAAAATCACTATTCTAACTGCATTAATACCCCCATTAATTATTGTTATTGGTATTCCAAATAGTATTTTGTTGCTTAATAAATATCACACCGAATTTCGCAAGCATGGGAATAAAATCAGAGCTCTTTCGAGGATGATAGAACGGATTGGGCTCACCACATTTTTGGCTAATCTCACTACAGCTATCGGTTTTGGTGTGTTTTATTTTACCAACAGTAAAATTTTGATGGAATTTGGAATGGTTGCCTCCATAAATGTGATGGCTACCTATTTAATTTCTTTGATATTGATTCCTATTGTCTTCAGCTTTTTGCCCGACCCACAAGTGAAGCACATGAACCACCTCAAAGCTCCACGTTTAAATAGGGTTCTTGAATGGATCGATTGGCTGGTCAATACCCATCACAAATTGGTTTTTTTAGTGGTAGGAATTCTAATTGTAATTTCATTATATGGTGTTACCAAATTAACTACTGTTGGTTTTGTCGTAGATGATTTGCCCGCTGATGATCCGGTTTACATTGACATGAGATTTTTTGAAAAGAGTTTTAAAGGCGTATTGCCTCTTGAAATTTCAATCGATACCAAGCAACCCGGAAAAGCTCTTGACCCGGTGAATTTGCAAAAGATTCACAGGTTGGAAAAAATGCTGGCCAAATACCCCGAGTTTTCAAAACCAATTGCAATTGTTGATGGAATAAAATTTTCTTATCAATCCTACAAAGGTGGAGAACCAAAATATTACATATTGCCGGGCTCTCTCGAACTGGTTGAAATGGCCACATATCTTAAAGGTGATTCAACAAATAAAACTCAGTCGTTTAAGTCATTTCTCGATAGCACACGGCAGGTTACACGTGTAAGTGTTCAAATGGCTGACATTGGATCTTTGAAGATGAAAGTTTTGCTGGATGAGCTGAGACCTCGTGTGGATTCTATCTTCAACCCAACTGAATATACAGTAAATATAACAGGTAACAGTTTAATTTTTTTACGAGGAAACGATTACCTTTTCAAAAATCTGATGGAGAGTATTATTCTAGCTATTATACTGATATCTATTATTATGTTTTTGCTTTTTATGTCGTTCCGAATGATTTCCATTTCTATTCTTCCCAGTTTAATCCCGCTATTGATTACGGCCGGAATTATGGGATTTTTCAACATTCCATTAAAACCATCCACCATTCTTATATTTAGTATTGCTTTTGGGATTGCCTCCGATGGAACTATTTATTTTCTTACCAAGTACAGACTCGAACTAAGGCACAACCCTTTGAGCATTTCAAAAGCGGTATCCTTAACTATAAGAGAAACAGGTGTAAGTATGATTTATACTGCCATCATTTTATTCTGTGGATTTTTAATATTTTCGGCCTCAAGTTTTGGAGGAACAGCTTCGCTGGGAATTTTAATTTCTATTACATTGCTGGTGGCCATGACATCCAATTTGATACTGTTGCCTGCATTTTTAATTGCCCTTGAGAGAAGAATTGCAACGAAGGCATTCCTTCAAGAGCCGTTAATACAAATTATTGATGAAGAGGAAGATATTGAACTCAATGATTTGGAAATCCGTAAAGTCAAGCTTGAACCGGATGAATTCGAGGAGTTGAAGAAGGATTAGTGCCTTGTAAATTTTGATTGATATAATTGCGTTAAAAAATATTTTGCTCTAAAATTAATTACAGTGAAAGGAATTATTCTTGCCGGAGGCTCCGGAACCCGATTGCATCCACTCACATTGGCTATGAGTAAACAGCTGATGCCGGTTTATGATAAGCCTATGATATATTATCCGTTGTCTGTTCTAATGGTTGCCGGAATAAAGGAAATTTTGATCATTAGTACCCCGCACGATTTGCCTCACTTTAAAAAATTACTCGGCGACGGATCACGCATCGGTTGCAGATTTGAATATGCTGAGCAGGCGGTGCCTAACGGTTTGGCGCAGGCATTTGTGATTGGTGAAAAATTTATTGGTAGCGATAAAGTAGCTCTCATTCTTGGTGATAATATTTTTTATGGCTCAGGGTTGGAAGAATTACTCACCACCAAAGTTGATCCAAGTGGCGGAGTGGTTTTCGCTTACCATGTGTCGGACCCTGAACGATATGGTGTGGTGGAGTTTGATAAAGCAGGAAAAGCAATTTCTATTGAGGAAAAACCAATTAAGCCGAAATCCAATTATGCCGTTCCCGGACTTTATTTTTATGATAACAGTGTAGTGCAAATAGCTAAAGAATTGAAGCCAAGTGCTCGTGGTGAATATGAAATTACGGATGTGAATAAAGAATACCTTAAACAAAATAAATTAAGTGTAGGTATTTTGAGCAGAGGAACAGCCTGGCTCGATACCGGAACATTTAATTCGTTGCTGCAAGCTTCGCAGTTTGTGCAGGTAATTGAAGAGCGACAAGGACAAAAAATTGGATGCATCGAGGAGATTGCATACCGTAAAGGATTTATTTCAAAAGAAGAACTCTTTACCATTGCCGAACCACTCAGAAAAAGTGGATACGGTGAATACTTACTTAACTTACACGAATAGATTATGCAAACCAGAATTCTTGTAACAGGAGGCGCAGGCTTCATCGGTAGCGGAATTGCTACTAAACTTGCCCAAAATCCCGATAATTTTGTGGTTATAGTTGATAATCTTCATACAGGTTCAATTGATAAGTTGCCATTATCAACTCATGATAATGTAAAGTTTATCAAAGCCGATGTAAATGATTTCAAGGACATCTCCACCATTTTTAATGCGTATCGATTTCGGTATGTGTTTCACCTTGCAGCATTGGTAGGAGTAAAGCGTACGCTTGAATATCCGGTGATGGTGTTAAATGATATCATAGGAATAAAAAACGTTCTTAATCTTTCTAAAAATTCAGGAGTGAAAAGAATTTATTTTTCTTCTTCATCTGAAGTATATGGCGAGCCGGTTGAGTTTCCGCAAAACGAACACACCACACCGCTCAACTCACGATTGCCCTATGCCATCGTAAAAAATGTTGGCGAAGCTTATTTGCGTGCCTACAAACAGGAGTTCAATCTGGATTATACCATCTTCCGTTTTTTTAATACTTATGGTCCTAAACAAAGTAAAGATTTTGTGATGTCAAAATTTATTAATGCTGCTTTAAATAATAGGGATATTACTATTTATGGAGATGGCAGTCAAACCAGAACATTTTGTTATGTTGAAGATAATGTGGATGCCTGTTTGAGTGCTTTTTATAATAATCAAATGATTAACGATGTAGTGAATATTGGCACCGACCATGAAATTACTATTCTGGAACTTGCTCATAAAATCATTGAAGTCTCAGGTTCCAAATCAAAAATTGTGCATTTGCCGGCTCTCAAAGAGGGCGACATGACGCGCAGATGCCCTGATAATTCAAAAATGGTGCAGCTTTTAAACCGCCCGCTCACACCATTAGAGGAGGGAATTAAAATTTTAATCGATTCGAAACAGTTAGTGGAGTCGTGATGCATTCGATTGATGAATTAAAAAATTTGGTTGCTAAAGAGCTGAGTGAAACTTCACTCAAGGGTTCTCCTAAAGATCTGTATGATCCTATTTCGTATATGCTTTCATTGGAAGCAAAACGATTGCGCCCTGTAGCATTGTTAGCAGCTTGTGAATTGTTCGATGGCGATTTAAAACATGCCGTCATGCCTGCTCTGGGCATTGAGGTTTTTCACAATTTCACACTCATGCACGACGATATCATGGACAATGCTCCGCTGCGCCGTTCCAGTCAGACCGTTCATACACGTTGGAATCAGAACATCGCTATTCTGTCAGGAGACACCATGTTCGTGAAAGCTTGTCAGCTGATGATGATAACCAATGACAAAGTGCTACGTTCCGTGCTCGAACTTTTTCACGAAACAGCTATACAGGTGTGCGAAGGTCAGCAATTAGACATGGATTTTGAAACCGCTGCAGATATATCAATTGATGATTACCTGCATATGATCACCTACAAAACAGCAGTGCTTCTGGCAACCAGCTTAAAGATTGGTGCCATCATTGCCGGAGCAGATGCAACTAATGCCGAACATTTATATGAATTTGGTAAAAATACAGGAATTGCATTTCAACTGAAGGACGATTTGCTGGATGTTTTTGGCGATGATAAAAAATTCGGCAAATTAAAAGGTGGTGACATCGTCGCAAATAAAAAAACATTTTTATTACTTAAAGCTCTTGAATTAGCAACTGGTGACGATAAAGTTAAATTGAATTCTTGGATTTCAAATTCATCTTTTAATGCTGCTGAAAAAGTGCATGCAGTTACCGAAATATACAATCGACTTGGTGTTGAGAAACTGGCCGAGCAAGAAATGTCACGCCATTTTGAAAAAGCGATTTTTCATCTGAATCAAATTTCAACACCCGACTTAAAGAAATCCGTACTTCGCGGAATGGCGGAGAAATTAATGGTAAGGGAAATGTAGTTTTTAAGTTTGTAGTTTGTAGTTTTTTAGTTTTTTAATTTATTAGTTTGTTAGTTTATTAGTTTGTTAATAGTAACTCTAACAAATTAGTTTTAAATAGTCACACGCCCACTAACCCACTCGCACTTGCTCCATTCAACGCTTTTTTGTAGATGAATAAGCATCTTTCCCTGGCAAATTTATGTTCAACAATAGGTTGGGGGTACGAAAAATCTTCAAATTCGGGAACCCATTTGCGAATGTATTTCAATTCGGGATCAAATTTTCTTGTTTGTTCGGAGGGATTAAAAATGCGGAAGTAGGGAGCTGCATCACAACCGCTTCCAGAGGCCCATTGCCACCCGCCGTTATTGGATGCTAAATCAAAATCGAGCAATTTTTTTGCAAAATACGCCTCGCCCCATCTCCAGTCGATGAGCAAATGTTTGGTCAAAAAACTTGCTGTCACCATTCTCACTCTGTTATGCATAAAACCGGTTGCGTTGAGTTCCCTCATTCCTGCATCAACTATTGGATAACCGGTATTTCCTTCGCACCATTTCGCAAATTCTTTTTCATTATTCCTCCAAGGAATTTTGTCGTATGCCGACTTAAACGCTTTATGTGCCACATGTGGAAAATGCCAAAGGATCATCTGATAAAAATCACGCCAGATGAGTTCGTTTAACCACGTTTCACTTTTTTCTTTAACTGCAACAGAAGCCAGTTTGCGTATGCTCACAGTTCCGAAGCGAAGATGAATGCTAAGTCGCGAAGTGCCGTTAATAGCAGGGAAGTCACGTTGATATTTATATTTTTTAACAATGTCTTTATTCACGATAGACGTTGGAAAAGGAAAATCAAAATCTTTGAATCCAATTTCTTTTAATCCCGGCAACGGACGAAAAGCGACCGGTTGCAATTTTTTTAGTAATAATTTTGAAGGTACAGCCTTTACGGAATCTGCAGAAAAACTTTTTAAATATTTATTTTTGTAAGGAGTAAAGACAGTGTAAGGGTTCCCATCGTCCTTTACAATCTCATCTTTTTCAAATAGTACATGATCTTTGAAAGTGTTGAATTCAATTCCCTTAGCTGATAAATATTCTTGTATTGAGTTATCTCTCTCTAAGGCATAAGGTTCATAATCGCGATTGGCATAAACAGCTGCTATATTATATTCTTTAATTATTTTTTTCCATCCTTCCAATGGCGTAGTATGCAAAACAAGTAACGATGAGTCGTGTTTTTTGAGTTCCTCATTTAACAAATTTAATCTGTTATGAATAAAAAGAACCCTCGCATCTTTTTTGTCTTCTATTTTGGAAAGAATATTTTTGTCGAAAATAAAAACACACAAAACCTTATGTCCCGATGATAAAGCTTCATGAAGTCCGGTATTGTCATCAAGTCTTAGATCGCGGCGAAACCAGAAAACACTAAAAGCGTTTTTCATTTCCCTAAAAGATTTCTGATAGCCTGATTGGCTTGCGGATATTTAAAACTGAATCCGGCTTTTTCAATTTTCTCCGAAGAGGCCCGTGTTCCGCCTAAAACTGCTACTGACATTTCACCGAAAATGAATTTGAGCAACAAAGAAGGAATTTTAATGAAGATGTGACCCCCGGCTAAAATTTGTGAAATTAATTTTATAAGGTTTTTGTTGTTTAACGGACCTGGTGCGACTGCATTATAAACTCCATGCAAATTTTCATCACGAATGGCTTTGATCATCATTTTGCAAAGATCATCAATGTGTATCCACGACTGATATTGTTCCCCACTGCCCAAATAAGTTGCTACTCCGAATTTAAAAGGTTGTAAAATCCGTGGTAAAAAACCTCCTGCTGTAGAGAGTACCAATCCAATTCTGAATATAACGGTGCGGATGTTCAGCTTTTCAATTTGTAATGCTGCATTCTCCCAACGCAAGCAGGTTTGACCGAGAAAATCGGATGCCGCCTTATGTTCTTCATGCATTATTTGCATGCCGGTGTTTCCATATATCCCAATGGCAGAAGCATTAATCATTAATTGTACTTTGTTCGGAATTTCTGAAAGGCTTTTGTGAAGCAAATTTGTTGAAAACATACGACTGTTTACAATTTTCCTTTTTCTTCGTGATGTCCATCGCTTGTCTGCAATTCCTTCTCCCGCAAGGTTGATCAATACATCGGCTAACCTGATTGCTTTTTCATCAATAACTCCTTTTTCAGGATCCCATAGAAATGTGTCTTTTTGCTGGTCGTTTTTGCGCCTGCTTAAAAAATGCACTTCGAATTTGTTCGATCTTAAAAGTTCGGCAAGCCTAGTTCCTATCATGCCGCTGCCACCTGCTATAAGGACGATTTTCTTTTGATCTGTGTTCACCTTGTTAAAACAGTTTGAAAAGCTATTTTGTTTTCATTTGATTTTGTGGCTAAATTAGGTAGGGATTGCTTCCTTTTCATTTTTGTTGAAAACTTTGAAGATTAATAAAATGACAGATTCGGGATTCATGGCGAATGAAGTGTAATTTTGAAGTCGCTCCCTCGCCCTACTATTCATACTCACCCTACTACCCTACTCGCCAACTACCCACTGACCCGCTCGCCTTTCTACCATACTATGAAATTTGATAAACACGTATTTATTTGTACCAACCAACGATCTGCCGGTGAGCGAAAGAGCTGTGGTGAATCGCATGGATTGGAGTTGGTGAAGGCATTTAAGAAATTGGTAAAAGATAATGGCCTTAATGCCGATGTCAGAGCACAACGCGCCGGCTGTCTGGATGCCTGCGAATTTGGTCCTGCCTTGGTAGTCTACCCCGAAGGAATATTTTATGGAAGTGTGGAGCTTTCAGATGTAGAAGAAATTTTTACTGAACACCTCCTGAATAACCGTCCTGTGCAACGGTTGATTATTCACTTTCCTTCCAAGTGATCGAATAATGGCCGACCTGCACCCCGAAAAATACCGTCATGATCTTGAAGTGGTTCAAAATACCGCCAAACAAGTAATTCGCGATTTCGATCTGGTAGGTGTTGAGATTCATTTTAGCGGAAATACACAAACTGCCTACACCGAGTTATTACAACAGGTAACTCCTGCACTCACCGGCCTCTACAAAAAAAATCAAGTTGCCTTTAATGCACTTTTGTACAGAATTGATGTGGATGAAAAAAAATATCGGATTCTTCAACAAAATAGTCATGGCGATCTCTTTTACCGGCAATTGAGTGAACTGGTGATTGAACGCGAATTTATAAAAGTTCTAACTAGGAAACTTTTTAGTAGTCGAAATGGTTAAATCACAATATTTCTCCAAAGATTGCAATTTATTATTATCTGTTAAATTACTGTAAATGAATCACTTTACAATAAAAGACGTTGAAAATCTTACCGGGATCAAATCCCATACACTGCGCATTTGGGAGCAGCGATATGGTATTCCACATCCCAAAAGAACTGCTACCAACATTCGTTATTATGATGATGATGATCTGAAATTGTTGATCAATGTTTCCATGTTGAACCGCCATGGACATAAAATTTCGAGACTCACCGCTCTTTCGAAGGAGGAATTGGAGAAATTAGTTTTTGACTTGACTACCAATGTAGAAGATGCCGGTGTTCAACTCGATAGTATGTTGCAGGCAATGTTCAATCTTGATGAGTCGGCCTTTGACAGGATTTTGTCGTCGCATCTCATGCGGTTTGGTCTTGAGAAAACTATGCTGGAATTATTCTTTCCTTTTTTGAAAAGAATTGGTTTGTTATGGCAAACCGGACAAGTAAATCCTGCCTTTGAACACTTCATGAGTAATTTGATACGGCAGAAAATAATAGTTGCTATAGACGCACAGGCTAGTGTGAAAAACGAACGAGCCAAAAAATTTATTTTGTTTCTTCCCGAAAGTGAAATCCATGAATTAGGTTTGTTGTTTGCGAATTATGCCATACGATCACGAGGCCATAATACAATTTATCTTGGACAAAATCTTCCTTATACCGAACTTGATGCAATAATCAATCAGTATGAACCCGATTATATTATGACGGTATTGACGTCTACCCCCTCTAAATTGTCTACACAGTCAATTGTAAATAATATGGCAGCAAGATTTAAAGATAAAACTATACTGCTCACAGGATTTCAAATCACATCCAACCTAACAATCACTGCACCTAAAAATGTTAAGTTGCTTCCTACTTTCGATAGTTTTCTGTCAACAATTGAATCAATCTGATTATTCGGCGATCACCAAATAATAGTTTTTCTTTCCTTTTTGAACCAAAAGATATTTTGAATTCAACAAATCATCGGTGGTTGTTTGTGATGCAGGATCTGTAATTTTAACTTTGTTGATACTCAGTCCACCGCCAACAATCAGTTTTTTTGCTTCACCTTTTGATGAAAAAATATTTGTTTTTTCAGCAACAAGTTCAACTATACCAATGCCACTTTTTAGTTCATCACGACTAATACTCATCTGAGGAACTCCCTCCATTATTTCAAGCAGCGTTTTTTCATCAAGAGATTTTAATTTGTCGGCGGTTGCTTGTCCGAACAGAATCTGACTTGCTTCAATGGAGTTTTGATAATCCTGTTCTGAATGCACTCTGATAGTTAAGTCTTTTGCTAGAGTTTTTTGAAGAATGCGTGTTTCCGGAGCAGTGCTATGTTCTGCTTCAAGAGCCAGAATTTCTTCTTGAGAAAGAAAGGTGAAAATTCTCACAAATCGTTTCGCATCTTCATCGGCACAGTTAAGCCAAAATTGGTAAAATTGGTAGGGCGATGTTTTATTGGGGTCGAGCCAGATATTTCCTTTTTCGGTTTTACCAAATTTACTACCATCACTTTTTGTAATCAATGGTGAGGTAAGTGCAAAGGCAACTCCTCCTGCTTTGCGACGAATTAATTCGGTGCCAGTTACAATGTTGCCCCATTGATCGGAGCCTCCCATTTGAATCTTACAATTTTTATTTTGGTAGAGCCAGTAGTAATCGTAACCCTGTACCAACTGATAGGTGAATTCGGTAAATGAAATTCCCGTTTCCAATCTTTTTTTAACAGAATCTTTTGCCATCATATAATTCACCGAGATATGTTTTCCGGTATCTCTGATAAAATCGAGAAACGACATTTCTTTGAACCAGTCGTAATTATTGACCATCTCAGCACTGTTTGCTCCGCAATTAAAATCTAAAAATTTCTCCAGTTGTTTTTTTACACAAGCAACATTATGATTCAGCACATCTTCATTCAGCAAATTTCTTTCCTCAGATTTGCCTGAAGGATCTCCAACCATTCCTGTTGCTCCACCGATGAGTGCAATGGGTTTATGTCCACAGCGCTGAAAGTTCATCAGCAATATAATCTGAACCAGATTTCCTATGTGTAATGAATCTGCAGTTGGATCAAATCCAATATAGCCGGATACCACTTCTTTCGAAAGTAATTCTTCGGTACCGGGCATTACATCGTGTATCATACCTTTCCAACGCAGTTCTTCAATAAAATTCATATACTCTTTTTTTGCAAAGATAGTTAAATTGGTTTTCGGTCTTCGGTGGGTAGTAGGTAGACCACCTCCGCGCCACCCCTGCGAAAGTTCCGACAGGGTTGCTGCCGGACACCAAAAGAATTTTAGTTTTCAACCTGAAAACAAAATCTTTTTGAAAGGTATGGTCACCCTTTCGGAGCTTACCCACCGCTTTCGGCAGGCAGGCGCAAACCCTTCGACAAGCTCAGGGCTATGCCGCCAACCACCGCCGCGCAACCGCAAAAGCACTGACAGGGTTGCAACCGGACAGAAAAAGAATTTTAGTTTTTAACCTGAAAGCAAAATCTCGTTGAAAACTAAGGTCAACCCTTTCGGAGCTAACTCACCGCTTCTGGCAGGCAGGCGCGAACCCTTCGACAAGCTCAGGGCGACTATGGTCTGCCAACTTTTGCCTAATTTTGCGCTCATGATTTTATTAACAGGCGCCACTGGTTTACTAGGTTCCAGATTACTATTCGATTTGGTTTCGAAAGGCTACAAAGTTCGGGCGATGAGGCGGGATAAGAGCACAATGAACGGTGTGGATCATTATTTTTCAGACAACACTCAGTTGATGGAAAATGTGGAATGGTTCACAGGGGACGTGACCGATATTTTTTCACTTGAAGCAGCTATGGAGAATGTCGATTCCGTTTATCATTGCGCAGCCCGAGTCTCCTTTTTACCCGCCGACAGAGATGCAATGACTCACACCAACGTGCAGGGAACCGCTAACGTAGTGAATCTTTGTCTTGAAAAAGGTGTCCGTAAACTTTGCCATACTAGTTCTGTCGCAGCTTTGGGACGAACAGGCGCTGATAAGTTTATTGATGAAACCAATGCTTGGAAAACCTCCAAATACAATTCATCCTACGCAGTAAGTAAGTACGGCGCCGAACAGGAGGTTTGGAGAGGAGTTGCTGAAGGCCTGAATGCAGTAATTGTAAATCCCGGAATAATTATCGGCTCCGGAAACTGGGAAACTGATAGTTCGTCAATCTTTAACAGGGTTAATAAAGGTTTGATGTTTTATACCGAAGGTGTCGGGGGTTTTGTAGATGTGCGTGACGTTGCAAGAGCGATGATTCGGCTAATGGAAAGTGAAATTTCTAATGAACGCTTTATTCTTGTATCACAAAACTTGCCGTTCAAAACAGTTTTTGATCAGATAGCAGATGCCTTTGATAAAAAACGTGCAAGCATATATGCCGGACCGTTATTAACAGCTTTAGCATGGAGAAGTGAAGCAATTAAAGCGTGGTTTTCGGGCCAGAAACCGGTTATCACCCGCGAAACGGCGCGCTCAGCTAAAGGCAAAAATCTATATGAAAATTCTAAAATTCTAAAATTTCTGGATTTTCAATTTATCCCTGTCGAAAAAGCAATAAAAGATACAGCAGAGAAATTTTTGAGAGAATACAAAAACTAAGGGGATCGGAAATTTTCAGACCTGATTATTGAATCAAATTATTCATTCTTATTTCATCTAGTCTGGGTCTTACACGACTTTTTCTGTAAACAGAATGTGCATCGTGTTTTGGTAGTCCGCTGCGCAAACGTTTTTGTTCGTCAAATGGAAGAGCTATAAAATCAACACACGTCTGACTACAACATCCTTTGTTTTTTTCGGCGCAAGCTTCACACTGGATAAAAAGTAAATGACAATCATCATTCGCACAATTGGTATGATGATCACTGGTAGAACCGCATTGGTGACATTTTGAAATTATGTCATCACTGATTCTTTCACCAAGGCGGTCATCAAAAACAAAATTCTTACCTATAAATTTAGATTCAAGTCCTTGAGCCTTTATCTGACGATGATAGTCAATAATGCCACCGTGTAACTGGTTCACATCCTTAAAGCCTTCATGTTTAAAATAAGCACTTGCTTTTTCGCAGCGTATTCCACCGGTGCAATACAAGAGAATTTTTTTGTCTTTATGTTCTTTCACCTGATCCACTGCAATCGGAAGTGTTTCTCTGAAGGTATCGGTATCGGGTAACAATGCATTTTCAAAATGACCGATTTCACTCTCGTAATGATTTCTCATATCAATCACAATTGTGTTTGGATCGTCCATAGCACTGTTAAACTCCTGTGCGGTGAGGTGATTACCTACATTGGTGACATCAAATGTTTCTTCATTTAATCCGTCGGCTACAATTTTGTTTCTTAAACGTACAATCAATTTGTAAAATGATTTTCCATCATCCTCCACAGCAATTTTGAGTGGCATACCTTTTAAAAAGGGATGATTTTCAAGAAGGTTTTTGAAAGAATCAAAGCTGTATTCAGGAACACATATCTGTGAATTAATTCCCTCATTAGCAATATAAGTACGTCCAAGAATATTCAAATTTTTAAATGCTTCAAAAAGCCAATTCCGGAACTCTTCAGGGTTTTCAATATTTACATACCGGTAAAACGAAAGCGTAATACGATGAAATGCTTCTTCGGTTAATCGTACTTTAAGTTCTTCCTTAGAAAGTGTATTGAAGAGCATTTTTTTCATGTCGGTAGTGCATTATTGGTTTCTGATACCGAAAATAATCAGGCAGGCTGTGTGTTTTTTCTTCTGTTTCTTCTCCAGATAAAAAAGGCTACTCCACCCAAAATATAAGGCATGGAAAGTAGATATAAAATTCCGTTATTCAGCCCTTTGCCGGCTCTTGTTGCATCGCTATTGGATCCCGATATAACTACAGCCCTGCACATAGAGCATTGAGCACTAGCAGGTTGAATCAATGCAAGTCCTGTTATCAGAACTAGGGAGAGCAGAAGTATTTTTAGGGTTTTCATGATATTCGAAAGAGGGATTTATTCCACCAGACAACTACAAAATTACAAAAAAAATGGCCTAAAACTGATAATAGGGTGAAATCATCAGATAAACGATCACACCGGTGACAGTTACATAGAGCCAAATGGGAAACGACCATCTGGTAAGTTTCTTATGGGTTTTTATTTTGTTGGTAAGGCCATAATAAAAAGAAAGCAAAACCAAAGGAAGCACAATTGCAGCCAACACTATATGTGAAATTAAGATAGTGAGATAAAGAGGACGTATAGGACTATCGGCAGGAAATTTTGTTTCTATTCCAAATGAATGAAAGGTGACATAGGAAAGTAAAAAAACCGACGACAAAACGAACGTGGTTAAATTCAGTTTTTTGTGAAGAGCAATATTTTTTCTTTTAATCTGATACAAAGAAAATACCAGCAAAACCGAACAGGTGGCATTGATCAATGCATTTAATTTTGGTAGGAAAGGTACAAAAGGAGGGATGTGATCGGCCTGTGGAAGCATCCCTAAAATAATAACTACTACTAGTATTATTCCTGATACAATATAAATGCCTCCCAATATTTTTTTCTCGTGCCCTGCCAGGTAATCCATATTCAGTTATTTCTTTTCATATTCCCACTTAAGAACTTTTATTTCATCAATCAATAAATTGATAGACTCGTAATCGGTGCCATCATAATAGCCCCGTATTCTTTTATCTTTATCTATCAGCACAATTTTTTCGGAATGAACAAAATCATTAGGCCCTCCATCTCCCTTCATGGCAGTAATAAAAAAACTGTGACGAGCTAAATCATAAATCTGTTTTTTGTCTCCCGTGAGGAAAAACCATTTCCCCGACACTGCGCCATATTCTGTGGCATAAGCAGCCAATGCTTCTACGGTATCTTTTTCAGGATTCACGGTAAACGACACGAGAGCTATTTCGGGATCATCTTTATAGGCTTCCTGAACACGCTTCATCTGCATATTCATTTTTGGACAAATGGTTGGGCAGGTGGCGAAGAAAAAATCGGTCACATATATTTTTCCTTTTAATTGGTTTGATGAAAAATCATTTCCGGTATGTGCTGTTAAATTATAAGGAGCAATAGTATGATAAATGGTGTCGGATGAACCGGATGATGAGGGCTCACGTGGACCAAAAATTTCAAGACGGGAATAATTATTTTTCCCTGATGAAATGATCAGATAGGCGATTGAAGGAACCAATAGAATTCCCAGCAGTATGAGTGCCTTTGAAAAAGATTTTGATTTGTTCATTAACTACTGTAACAGTTAACTACCCCATATGGTTAAGGTAATTCCCTTCAACAATAGCCATAACGATAAAAAAAAGTATTAGAACAAATGGGAGCAAAACAGAATACTTGAAGGATACTTTTTCGTGCTTAAGGTGCATGAAAAATGCGATTATATAATAGGCCTTTACGATAGTAAGTAAAATGAAAACTACTATGAGGATATCATGTGGAATGGAAGTGAATGCTATCCCTACTTCAAAAATTGTTATAGCCAGTAATATCCAGAATGTTCTCCAGATTATACCTACCGCATTTTCAACATGATGCTCTTCCACAAACTGGTTGTGAATGTCACCTGTGTAGTAACCATGTTTTTTGTCTTCGTGCTTTTCGCTGCTATTATGATGATCTGCCATGAGGTTGGTTCAGTTTTTATTTATTTAAACTAGGTAGAAGAAGGTGAATACAAAAACCCACACTAAATCTACAAAGTGCCAGTATAATCCGGTTTTTTCAATTTGTTCATAATGTCCTCTTCTTACATAAACACCATTGAGAACATTAATGTATATAATTAAGTTAATCATTACTCCCGAGAATACATGGAATCCGTGGAATCCGGTGATGAAAAAGAAGAAGTTGGCAAATAACGGATGCCCATATTCGTTTTTAATCATGTTGGCTCCATGCACATGTTCCGACTTCGCCTTGATAGCCTCAGCCGCTGCACCGGTTACTTTTTCTCCGGAAGGTAAAACAAGTGTATTTAAATCAACTGCGTTAGTTTTATAATCAACAAATGGTCTGGCAACCTGACCGTCAAACATAATATAAGCACCTTGCTTGGTTCCATGAATAAAATGATACCACTCCCAAGCCTGTGATCCAAGGAACATAAATCCACCAATGATGGTAAGCAACATCCATTTTGCAACCGACTTGTTGTTTCGTTGATGACCTGCATCTACTGCCAATACCATCGTTACCGAACTCATGATAAGGATAAAGGTCATTAAACCTACATAAGCCAATGGAATGTGCCCCTCCAGAAAAGGAAAGTGTGTAAATACATCATTTGCCTTTGGCCAGATTTCGGTGAAGCGATGACGCATAACACCGTAGGCAATGATCAGGGACGAAAACGTGAAAGCATCCGAAACCAGGAAAAACCACATGTACATTTTTCCCCAACTTACGTTAAATGGAGAAATTCCACCTCCCCAAACTTTCTTACTTGGCTGATCTACTGTTGTTTCTGAGGCCATAATTGATTCAGTAATTAATAAAATCTTAAACTTGATAATCGTTAGTTGGTAAACGGATGCAAATTAAATGGTTTTTTAGTTGCTAATGCAATTTTTCCTTAAGAAGATTTAATCTAAATAAGCATTTTATCTAATGAACAACAAGAATAAGAAGAGGTAAATCCACAATCCATCCAAAAAATGCCAGAAGATGGCACATAACTCAACAGGAAGGTAATTTTCCTTGTTATACTTACCTTGAATTGAACGTGTTGTGACCAGCATAAGATACAGCATGCCTCCAACTAGATGGACAAGGTGCAGTGCAGTAATTACATAAAGAAATGATCCTGAGGGGTTTCCGGTGAAATAAACACCTATTCCCACCAGTTTCGACCATGCTACAAATTGTGTAAATGTAAAGGCCAGACCAAGGCCTAAGGTAATCATCAAACCGGCACGGAGTTGACCAAAGTTGTTTTTCTTCACTCCCATCAGTGCCCATTGCATGCTCAAACTGCTGACTAAAATGAATGCAGTGGAGATATAAAAAATGGGAGGTAACTCAAATTGAAACCAATTACCTTCCGCCTGACGGACAATGTATCCGCTGGTGAGGCCGGCAAACATCATTACCATGCTGACCATCGAAAGCCATAGCAGAATTTTGAATGTTGGAATATTTGTGTAGGTTGAATCTTTTTGAGAAATCGGTGCTGAAACCATTGTTACTAAAGTTTATCAAGTACTAAAACAATTTGAACCACAGGAAGATAAATAAATGAACCGAACATTAGTTGCCGGGCCGATTTTAATGAACAATCAGAATATAATTTCCATGCCTGCCACGCAAAAATTATTCCTGCAATTGAAATCACGACCAGTGAAAACATCCCTGAAATTTTAAAAAAATAAGGGGTGAGTCCTACCGGAATTAAACTGAATGCATATATAAATGCTTGAAAAGCAGAGGATTTATTACGTCCACCTTTAGAAGGCAACAGTTCAAACCCTGCTTTTTTATAATCATCATCCATTACCCAGGCAATGGCCCAGAAATGAGGAAACTGCCAGATAAATTGAATAGAAAACAACACCCAGGCTTCAGTTCCAAAATGATTTGTAGCGGCCACCCATCCCAAAAGAGGAGGAATCGCACCTGGAAATGCGCCAACAAATACAGCAAATGGGGTTATTTTCTTTAATGGCGTATAAACAATGGTATAACTCAACAAGGCCAACAAACCTAATAAACCACTCGCAGGATTCATGAAAATTGTGAGAATCAATAGTCCGCTAATCCCAAACAAGGTGGCTACAATCAATGCCTCCATTGTCTTCATCCTCATGTCGGGAAGTGGGCGCGTTAATGTTCGGTCCATGAGTTTATCCAGATCCTTTTCCATAATCTGATTAAAGGCATTGGCTGAACCCGTTACCAAAAAACCTCCAAGAATAAGCAATAAAAACTTCCCCCAGTTAAGATCCCCGCCACTACCCATCAAAAAGGCCATCGCCGCAGAGAAAACAACTAAAAGTGCCAGTCTCATTTTGGTGAGTTGGGCATAGTCGTGTATCTTAGAAGATATGGATACCGGATTACTGATAGTGATAGCTTTTCCCATTTATTTACGGCTACAAAGTTACCGAATAAGAGAATTGAACAATAATAAAATATAAAGAGTTTTAGCCTCCTCTTAAAATCGGTGTCCGGCGGCTATAAATCCATTTTATTTTCGAAATCCTATGACAGACCGAACCTCTTCAATGGTTTTTTGGGCACTTATTTTTGCTTTTTCTTTACCCATGTCCATTACCTTATTCAGCAATTTGTCGTCGGACGAAATAGCTTTGATTTTCTCATAGATAGGTGCTGTAAACAGGATGATATCTTCGGCAAGTTGTTTTTTAAGATCGCCATATCTTATAGTGCAATCATTATATTTTTCGTTGAAGAATTGGATAGTCTCGGCATTTGAAACCAAATTCATTAATGTAAAAATATTCGCTACAGCTTCAGGTTTTTCCTGGTTAGGTTGGGTTGGGCCCGAATCGGTTACTGCTCTCATTACTTTTTTACGGATGATTTCCGGAGCATCGGCCAAAAAAACAGCATTCCCTTCTCCCTCCGATTTCCCCATTTTTCCGGATCCATCTAAACCCGGAACTTTTATGAGGGTTTGCCCGAAATTGAAAGCATAAGGCTCCGGAAAAGTTTCGGTGTTGTACAATCTGTTGAATCTGTTTGCAAAGGTTCGAGCCATCTCCAAATGCTGTTCCTGATCTTTTCCTACCGGCACCTTCACCGCTTTGTGTAAAAGAATATCAGCAGCCATTAGTGTAGGATAAGTGAGTAAACCGGCATTAATGTTATCGGGTTGTTTTCTGATCTTCTCTTTAAATGATGTGCAGCGCTCCAGTTCACCAACATAAGCATTCATATTCAGCAGCAAATAGAGCTCAGCAGTTTCAGGTAAATCGCTTTGAATATAAATGGTACTCAGTTCAGGATCTATTCCACAAGCCAGATATTCAGCAAGAACCTGTCGCACTGAGTTTTTCAGGTTTTCGGGTGTTGGATGGGTGGTTAAGGAGTGGTAATCGGCAATAAAAAAGAAGCAGCGATATTCCCGTTGCATTTTCAAAAAGTTGCCCATGGCACCGAAATAATTTCCTAAATGAAGATTCCCTGTTGATCTGATGCCACTGACTACTGTTTCCATGGGCCGAAATTACAAAAAATGCCTAATTTCGCCTGATGAATTTTTTGAGGTTGGTACTCCGGAAAACATGGCGTTTCCTGTTTTTTTTAAATGGGGTGTTCACATTTACACTTTTGTATCCTATATTTTATGTGTTGCTCTCACGCGAAGAGTGGTTCGATAAGGTCTTTAACCTTAAAAAAATATGGGCAAAAATGATCATCAATAATGTGGGAATACGCTGTAAGATTCTTTCTTCACCCGTTCTCGATCCTCTTAAACCCTATGTAATTTGTCCTAATCACGCCTCTTTTCTCGATATTGTTCTCACTTATATAGTGGTGCCCAATTATTTTCATTTTATGGGAAAGGCGGAATTAAAAAAGGTTCCTTTTTTTAATAAGTTTTTTGACAAGATGAACATTTTGGTGGACCGGAGCAGCATCATAGGCTCACACAAGGCTTTTATAAGAGCAGGAAATGATCTCGACAAAGGCATCAGTATTTCCATTTTTCCCGAAGCTACTATTCCGGCATGTGCTCCTAAGTTGGGAAGATATAAAAATGGTGCATTTAAACTTGCCATCGATAAACAGGTTCCTATTTTACCGGTTGTTTTCCTCGATAACTGGTGGATCTTACCCGATGGCATCCGAAAAAAAACGGGAGGCACCCCCGGCTTAGCAAGAGTAGTTATTCATGACCCTATTGAAACCAAAGGCTTTACGGATCGCGATTTGGAAAAACTCAAGAAAATCGTCCATGACAAAATCAATGATACTTTGATTGAATATCATTGTTGTCCACAATCAGAAAAAATAGAAATGCCGAAAAAAATGGCATAACCACTATTCCCGGCATTTTAAAAACTTAAACATCTCTCAAAACCTGCAGATGCCCAATTTTTATTAGCAAAACTCTTCGAACGCTGAAGATAAATTTTCAGCAATCATTTCAGCAGACCGGCCTTCAATGTGATGACGTTCAACAAAATGCACCAGCTTCCCGTCTTTAAAAAGAGCAATGCTTGGTGATGATGGAGGGTAAGGTAACGTATATTTACGAGCCTGTTGTGTTGCTTCCAGATCTTGTCCGGCAAAAACGGTTACCAGTTTATCGGGTCTTTTTTCGCCTTTTTCAAGGGATAGTTTTACTCCCGGGCGGGCAGTACCGGCAGCACATCCGCATACCGAATTGATTACCAGCAATAAAGAACCTGTACTGGAGGGGATAATTTGATCAACAGATTCGGGAGAGGTTAACTCTTCAAAACCTGCACTTGTTAAATCGGCACGCATAGGTGCGCATATTTGTTCCGGGTATGGCATTTTTTTATAAATTGATTTTGTGAATGAATTATTCAGCAAATTTACTGAATGCTTTTGTATTGTGATTTAATAACAATGCGAAGAAGTTTTTGTTAGCAAACGTTTTTAATGAGCATCAAAAGTTTCGGGTTTGCAATTTTGAGCAAAAAGTTGGTTTTTCTTACATCCCCTTTCAACGGTTTCATTTTTTTTGAAACCTTATTTATGAGCAACGACGGCTTTTTTGGAGGATGTACAGGGACGGGTTTCGTGCAATAGTTGTGTTTTTCTTACAACAGCAAGGCAATGAACAGTGCCGATGTATCTAATGAGACCTGTAACCGTTTTGATAAACCAGACTATAAACGATAAATCAAGATGAATCAAGACAAAAAGCAACAAAACGATGAGAATTTATTTCCTGTGTTCAGGTTTGACCTCGAAAACAGGTTGATTTATGCCAACCTGCCTGCAATGCCTCTTATGAAACACTGGCATTGCCGTATCAATGAAAGAGTCCCGGGTGAGGTTATCAGCAAATATCCTGAACTCTTTCATGCATCAATGAGTCACCGGCCGAGTGATGTGTGTGTTGAAATGAATAACTACACGATCCGGTTTTCGATCGTTCCGTTTCCGGAAGCAAAGTACATTGGCATGTATGCTTATTGTATGGAGTTGAATGAAAACTTTGTAGAAAAAA
>Ga0335394_10001226_pt1 | contig 28730 bp, 29 predicted proteins | sample MAT03_FD_205741 | JGI IMG/M metagenome (GOLD analysis project Ga0335394, IMG submission 205741) | Freshwater microbial communities from Lake Fryxell liftoff mats and glacier meltwater in Antarctica - MAT-03 (spades assembly) (version 2) ...
CGTGTTGGTCACGATGCCCGTTGCAAGCAGGATCGTATGGGCCAGCGCGAAGTCCGGCACACCATAGCCCAAGGAATCGTTGGGGGCACTGTAGAACGAAGCACTTTGCCGAACCGCCGCCATGACCTCCGGAGCGGTGTTATTCGGATGCAGTTGCCACAAACAAGCGACCAGCCCTGCCAAAATGGGCGAAGCGAAGGAGGTACCGTTCGCAGCGACCACACTGTCCACATTCTCCCGAAGTACGATGGAGCCCCAACCCATGGCGCATACATCTGGCTTTACCCGCCCATCGGCACTGGGCCCGCGCGAGCTCCAGGGTGCGGAATTCTCCACATCGCCCACGGCACCCACCGCGAGTATGTCAATGGCATCGGCCGGGGCACCGATATAGTGCCAATCACTTTCCCCGGAATTGCCTGCGCTGTTGACCGGGATCATGCCTTTTCGCACCGCGATATTAGCGGCAATGCTGATCCGCAAGGTTTGGCCGTCGAGCTGTGCGTAGGTATGGTCCATGGTGCTATCATCGAAGGTGGTATAACCCAACGATGTATTGAGCACATCGCACCCGATGCTATCTGCCAGCTCGGCCCCGGCGACCCAGTTGTCCTCTTCCACCGGGTACTCGGTCTCAACGTTCTCTGTTCTAAGTAGCACATAGTCCGCGCTGGGAGCTGTGCCCAGGATCACCCCTTCCAGATCGGCGGCCATGCAGGAAAGAACTGAACGGCCATGGTAATGATCGTCGTACACATCGCCATCATGTCGGACCAGGTCGCGGGTCAACACGATCCCATTTCGGTCGCGAAGGGGTTGGAACGCGAGGGCTGAATCAACACCGAGAAAACCGGAATCAAGGACCCCGATGAGCATGCCTTGCCCTTTGGCGTGAAGGGCGTGGAGCAGGTGCCCGTTCAGCATTTCAATTTGGCGGAAGGCCGTTCCGTAGAGTTCCGGTTCACCATCGCGATCCAACACAGGGGCCGGATCCAGGAATTTGGGCTGTCGACTTTGCCCGGCCATGGAAACCCCGGTGGGCACGAGTGCATTCACGAATCCCAGTCCTTGTATCGCAGCCAAAGCGTCGAGGTCCGTGGTGCGAATGGTGATCCCATTGAACCACTTGCTCTGGTTGAGCAAATACACTTCACCGGTAGCAAGCACTGTTGTTATGTAAGCAGGATCCACGGGCAGGTCCAAAACATCATAGCCAATGCCTTGTGCTGTGCGGCGTTGGATGGCTCTAGCGGAAAGGAATTGCTCGGGTTGGCCCAAGCTGAAGGGTGTGTTCTCCTTGTCCGTGAACGGGACCCAATAGGTATCCGGAGAAGTCTGGGCGTGCAGGCACCAAGCGCTACTCGCGGCAAGTATCAATGCTATGTAGCGGAGCTTGAACACCTTCACTCTGTTCCGTGTGCCACGGCCGTCATGATCAAGCGGAACCCTTTTCGCTCGGTAACGAACTGTTGCGTTGTTTCGATGTAACGGTTCTGGGTTTCAAGATCCACCCACAACTTGCTCACCATACCCACTCCCTTGGCATATCGCTCTTCATAGGTCTTGTCGAATACAAAGTCTTCGGGCCGCGTGTTCTTAACCAGAGCCGTAGCTGGGAAAGACAGGCCATTGATCGTTTTTGAACTTCCGACCTCGCGCAATGCAACCTCCAGCTCCGCTTCCGTATTGTACACATTAATGTTCCACGTCCTACCATCGCGCACCGGGAAGGAGAGCTTTTGTCGCCGCACATCCTCTTCTGTCATTTCTGCGGCGATCGTATTCCGCGTCGCGGTCCAGACATCGCGGATCGTCCATTCACCGTTGATGTTCTTCACGTAGCGTTGGATACGCAGGGCTGGGCGTCCTTCCAGATCGCTGTATGTTCCTTCGATCCGTTCCAGCAGTCGGTAGCTAACGCTGTCCCAAACGTTGGATGCATCATCGCGCCACATGCTATCCACTTGGTACTCCACCCAAGTACCCACTTCGGTTGGGAAGTAGTCGTAGCCAAGGTCCACGGGGGGCGGGGCTTCGTCCTTTTTGCAAGCAACGAACGCTACGGAAACGACCACGGAGAAAAGGAGCATGCGTTTGCTGAACATGATGTATGGGTCAATTACGGTCAATGAATCCACCTCCGATCACATCCTCCCCGTTATAGAAGACGGCACTCTGCCCCGGTGCGATGCCTCTAACCGTTGCATGAAAGTCAACTTTAACACGTTCGCCGTCCATAACAAGCGTAGAAGGAGTGCCTTTGTCCTTGTAACGGATCTTGGTAACCGCCTCAAGTTCACCTTCCAACGCAGGAATGGATTGGAAGTTTGGTCTACGCACCCACATTTCTTGACGATCAAGATCGGTCTTACGACCTAGGACCACGGTATTGCTGGTGGGCAGGATATCCGTAACGTACAGAGGTTCACCGGTGGCTATGCCCAAGCCTTTCCGCTGGCCAATGGTGAAGAACGGATAGCCATCATGTTCACCGAGTTCTTCTCCCCCAACACCCACGAGCTTGCCATGGGTCAATTTGGCGGTGGCTTCGGGTTCCTTACGCTTCAGGAAACCGCGGTAGTCATTGTCCGGAATGAAGCAGATCTCGTAGCTCTCACTCTTGCTGGCCAATTCGGGAAAACCGCTGTCCACGGCCATCTGACGGATATCGCTCTTCTTGAAACTCCCGATCGGGAATCGGGTGCGGGCCAAGTTCTTTTGTTCCAGTCCCCAAAGCACATAGCTCTGGTCCTTGTTGGGATCAAGGCCGCGGCTCACAACGTAGCGTTCTTGCGACCCTGCTGAAGTGGTGATCGTTGTTGGGCGCACTTGTGCGTAATGTCCCGTAGCGATCAAGGCACAATCCATCATATCGGCCCTTTTCAGCAAGGCTTCCCATTTGATGAAGGTGTTGCACAGCACACATGGATTGGGCGTTCTTCCGGCCAAATACTCGCTCGTGAAGTTACTGATGATCGAATCCCCGAATTCCTCACGGATATCGATGATCATGTGGTGGAAACCACGGCTCACGGCCATGTTGCGTGCGTCGTTGATGCTGTCCAGATCGCAGCAACCGGTGATCCGTTTCCCTCCGCTGGCATCGGCATAGTCCCATGTCTTCATGGTAACCCCGATCACTTCGTACCCTTCCTCGTGCAGCATCAGGGCGGTAACGGAGCTGTCCACCCCGCCGCTCATGGCCACCAAAATACGTCCGTGCTTGCTCACTTTTGTCTGCTTTTCAATAGTACACCTTGGGATCCTCCCGCTGGTCTTGTTGTATCCGCTCTATTCGAAGATAGATGTCCGAGAATGCCTTCAACATGGATCATTTCAACGAAAAGGTTCCCGGCAAATTCCAACTAAGGTAAGGACCCTATTTCACTTCCACCCCACCGGCATACTTGGTCGTCTTCACCAGCTTGCCTTTCTCATCGTACTCCTTCATCTCACCTTCCAAAAGATCGTTCTTGTATGATCCCTCACGCTTCTTCGTTTGTCCGATCAGCACACGTTCCATATCCTCGAGCGTTCCCTTGATGGGATCAGCGGGCAGGGTGCGCAGCTCCCACTTCCCATTGTGGTGGTATTCGGTGAACTTCCCTTCGTGTTTTCCGCTCTTGAAGGTCTCCTCACTTTTCAGTTGCTCATCATCGAAATAGTCCTTGAAGGTGCCGTTCTCCTTGCGTTCCTTCACCAATTCACCCTTTTTGTACAACGCTTGTAGCTGCAAAGAGCCATCGGAATTGAAATAGAGCCAGGTCCCATCCCGAACACCTTGTACCACGACCCCTTCGATCTCTTTGCTTCCGTTCGGGTGGAAAAATGTCATTTGCCCTTCTGCCAAGCCGTGTACGTAAGTAGCCTGCGATTTCAGTTGGCCATCTTCGAACCAGCTCTTGTTGAGACCTTCCAGCGATCCGTTCTTGCGCAGTTCACTTTCGGCAACGGCACCGTTCGGGTAATAGCTCACCTGTTCTCCATCCAACTTACCATCCCTATAACGTTCCACTTTGGTCAGCTGGCCCGCTTCACCATAATAGTTCCAAGTGCTGTCCTTGGCTTGGCCCACATACTTCCCGGTGGCCATCAATGAACCATCGATATGGAAATGCCGAGCGCGGCTCACCTTTCCATCACCGGCATGTTCTTGGATCGTGGTCAATATGCCCTCCTCATCGAAATGCTTGAAGGTGCCGACGGGGGCATCGTCCTTGAACTGACCGGTGTAACGCACAGTGCCATTGGGCCATGTACGCGACCAAGCGCCCTGTTTGTGGCCTTTGGCATCGGTCGTGTTCAACTCGTTGTCCGCAGGTTGGGCGACCACCATCGCGGCGAGCAGCAGGGAACTTAGGAAAAGGATCAGGCGTGAAAGCATTCGGTTACAAAGGTACGGGGCGTGGGCAAGGGTCATGCCGGGTTAGGGTCAATGTGGAAATGTGGAAATTAAGGGAATGGAGAGAATTGTTGGTCGGATCAATTTCCACATTTGGACATTCCCTTAATTTCCACATTCCCATTCCTGCACACCACTACCTTCGCACCCTTAACAAATCCCATGAAATTCTTCATTGACACGGCCAGTTTGGCCCAAATAAAAGAGGCACAGGACCTCGGCGTTCTGGATGGTGTAACCACGAACCCGTCGCTTATGGCCAAGGAGGGCATCAGCGGCACGGATGCCATTATGAAGCACTACGTCGCGATCTGCAACTTGGTAGATGGGGATGTAAGTGCAGAAGTGATCTCGACCGACTATGACGGCATGGTCCGTGAAGGTGAGAATTTGGCGGCATTGCATCCGCAGATCGTGGTAAAGCTGCCCATGACCCGAGATGGGGTGAAGGCGATCAAGTACTTTACCGGCAAGGGTATCAAGACCAATTGCACGTTGGTGTTCAGCGGCGGACAGGCTTTGTTGGCGGCGAAGGCCGGAGCTACCTACGTTTCTCCCTTCATTGGTAGGTTGGACGACATCAGCACGGATGGCGTTGGCTTGATCGACCAGATCCGCACGATCTACGATAATTACGGGTATGGCACGGAGATCTTGGCAGCGAGCATCCGACATCCGATGCACATTGTACAGTGCGCGGAGGTGGGTGCCGACGTGGCCACCTGCCCATTGAGTGCGATCATCGCTTTGTTCGACCACCCGCTGACCACGATCGGCTTGGAGAAATTCTTGGCGGACCACAAGAAAGCCGCAGCGGTGAAGGCTTGATCCGGACATGATACTGGAGATCCATCCGAAGAACCCGGAACCTCGCAAGATCGAAACAGTGGTGAAGGTTTTGCGTGATGGAGGCGTTGTTGTTTGCCCGACCGATACCGTCTATGCTTTCGTGTGCAGCGCCAACAACGTAAGAGCCATTGAAGAGGTGGCCCGGCTTAAAGGAGTAAAACCCCAGAAAGCAGACCTTTCCTTGATCTGCCAGGACCTGAGCCAGTTGAGCACCTACACCAAGATGGTGGACACTGCTTCGTTCCGGATCATGAAGCATGCCTTACCGGGTCCGTACACCTTCATTCTGCAGGCAAGCAGCGAAATACCGAAGCTTTTCAAGAACAACCGGCGTACCGTGGGGATCAGGGTTCCGGCCCATCCCGTTCCATTGGCGATCGTGGAGGCATTGGGCCACGCATTGGTGGTGGCCAGCGTACATGACCCCGATGCGATCCTCGATCACACCACCGAACCGGAGCGTATCGAAGCGCACATCGGGCACCGGGTGGCCCTGGTGATCGATAGCGGGACCGGCGGACTGGAGGGTTCCACAGTGATCGATCTTTCAACGGGTAGTCCGGAAGTACTTCGCGAAGGAAAAGGCTCGCTGGAAGGACTGTTCTAGGTCTGGCGCAGCATTTTCCAAGCCTGCGGAAGGTATTCGATCAAGTCTCCCGCGTGCATGGCGTCCATGCCCAGTGCCTCAGCGGCCAGATCACCAGCAGTACCGTGTAGGTGAACAGCGATCAACGCTGCATGCTGTGGCGTGTACCCTTGGGCAAGCAAACCTGTAAGCAAGCCGGTAAGCACATCACCGCTTCCGCCTTTGGCCATGCCCGCGTTGCCCGTGGAATTGAACTGGACGGTACCATCCGGAAGGCACACTGCGGTGTATGCCCCTTTCAGCACTACGATACAACCATGCTCCACTGCGAATTTTCGGGTCCGTTCAAGCCGTTCAAAACCAGAGCCGGACGGGCTGCCCAAGAGCCGGTCCATTTCCTTTGGGTGCGGGGTCAGGACCATGTTCTCGGACAAGTGGTCCAACCAGCTTCTATTATTGGCCAACAGATCCAAGGCATCGGCATCCAAGACCAGCGGGTTCTTTGCTGAACGGAGCAACGCTTCCACCACCTCTCCGGTCATGGGATCCGCCCCGAGCCCTGGACCGATACCAACTGCTGAGAACCCTTTCAAGTCCGGCAGTTGCCCAATATGACCCGGTGAGGGGTCAATGGAACAAAGCGCTTCTGGAACGGTCACATGCATGGTGGCGGCAAGTGTACCCGGAACATGGGCCGAGACCAACCCGGCACCGGACCGCAGGCACGCCTTTGTGGCCAAGACCGCAGCGCCGAACATTCCTTTTGACCCGGCTAACAGGAGTGCATGTCCATAGGTGCCTTTGTGGCTGAACCGTGGCCGAGGCTGCAGGAGTGCCCGAACATCAGCGGATTGGACCCATTCGCCGAAGCGGGCAGAAGCACGGACCACCTCGCGATCCAATCCGATCGGGACCAATTCCCAACGGCCTGCGAACGGTCCGGTTTCGGCCAGCAGCAGTGCCAGCCTCGGTACTTCGAAAGTGAACGTCCGATCAGCGCGAATGCAGGCTTTCGGGTCGAACACTTGATCCGACCCCGGTTCCACCATGCCACTTGGGAGGTCGATGGACACGATCGGACGGCCTGCACTGTTCATTGATCGGATCACATTCCGCAATAGTTCGGTTGGCGGTCGACTTACACCTGTTCCTAGCAAACAATCTATAACAATTTCATTATCAGCAATTTCAAAACCTTTGCTTAAAGTTTCGATATCAATGCAGGACACACCTTGCTTCAACAACTCGATATGATTTGCCGCATGCTCGGAACTTGCCGCCTCCTTGTGTAAAACTCGCATTACGCGAACGGATCTACCTGCTTGGGACAGAAACCTGGCGATCACCAGCCCATCTCCGCCGTTGTTGCCCATTCCCACAACGATCAGGAAGGCAGGGGCAAGGCCGAACTCGCCTTTTGCAATGCTGAACAACAAACGGTCCGTGCATTGTTTCGCCGCGTGTTCCATCAGCTCCAAGGACGTGATGGACCCTTTCGCCATCGACGTTCGCTCGACCTCCCGGACATGGGCGCTTGTTAGAATGGGCAGCATACTGTGACAAATGCAACACGTGCGAGCCAAAACTAATCCAGTAAACGGGTCCTCTGAGCAAGTTCGGTGTGGAACGCATCAATGTTTTGGTCGGATGGAGAAACAGGCATTACACGGAGTCGCAGAGCCACAGAGAACGTTATGGCCAGTGTGAACGCATTATCCATGGCTCCGTGTCTCTGTGTTATCACCCTCTAATTGCGGACCGGTTCATGGGTTCAAGCTCTCACCATGGGAATACCGGGGAAATATGATCGGTGCGGACAAATCCAACAAAGCCACCAAATGTTCGATGGCACCTGGTGTTGATCGATCACTCCAAAAGAAAAGGGCCGCCTCTTTCGAGACAGCCCTTTCAGGTCTTGTGGGTCCTACTTGCTTATTGGAAGTAGAAGTTGAGAGAAACACGAGCTCCGCTGACACCTGTGTCGAGGCTGAAGGAGTTCTCCTTCGTTCCACCGTCTTCGGTGATGGACACTGAAGATCCGACGTTGTTATCGTTAACAACCCAATATTCGGTCGTGGTCTCTGTATGCCCAGTGCTTGTCAGAGCCAAGCCCCAAGTGTATTCACCGCCCAAGGAGATCTTAGGAGCGCAGAACCACTCGACACCTCCAAAAGCTTGCAGACCAACGCTGAAGGTACCTCCTTGCTTCTCTTCGGTAATACGATTTGAACCGTCTGGAGTAGATGCGTAGTATGCATTACCAAACTCAGACTTCGTCTTGCTTCCACCGAAACCGATGTTGAATTCACCACCGTAGATACCTACAACCCGGGTACTTCCAACACGCTTCTCAAGACCGACACCAAGTTGGATGGCCGTGTAACCCATTTTGGTCACATTCTCAACCGTTGGGTCAGGATTTGGGAATGTTGCTGGTGGGGTCGGCAGTGGATCGACGGTCACAAGGTTCGTCTCCTTGTTACTTCCGAATCCGATGCGGAGGCGACCGCGAAACGCAGTGTTGGCATCAACCAACTTCTTCCCACCTATTACAACTCCAGAACCACTCGTGCCGGTGCTCGTGAAGAAGTTATTCAAACCAACGCCGCCGTTACCCGTTGTTCCATTGAACAGGTTACCTGCGAAGTTGATGATCGGGGTGGCGTCGAACGTCAAACCCCAGTCGCCGTCTTGCGATAGCCAGTTTTCACCGCGGTTGCTGGTGATCTCCCCCGTTTGGGCGGAGGTAGCGAAGGCAGCTACCATGGCTGCCGAGAACAGTAATTGCTTCTTCATGGTTGGTTGTTTAGGTGCTTTTAGTGTTTGGTTATGGTTGGACCCATCTGTTTGTTGGGGCCGAAGGTCGTTCCTAATTCCGGGGCAAGGTTATGAACTTTTTTGAACACTACGAACAAGTATTTGTTGATGGAGCTGTGGCATTTGCTTCAAAGATCTGTAAATCAAGCACAAATATGATAAATCTTCTTCAGGGATCTCGTTTAGGCTTTATCCTGCAACATGGGTACAAAGCGGAAACTTCCGAGGTCCTTGGTCGTGAAGTCCACTTCCGACAAGCGTTCCACACATAACATCCGTTGTTCTTCGCCCTCACCGACCGGGATCACCAGCCTCCCTCCCACCTTCAGCTGGCTTTGAAGGTCCTGCGGAACAAAAGGCGCTCCGCAGGTAACGAGGATCCGATCGAACGGTGCCTCCCGCTCCAACCCCAAGTACCCGTCACCGTGATAGAGGCTTGCGCGCAGGGACATGCGCATGAGCCGCTCCTTGGTGAGCAAATAGAGTGGTCTGTGCCGTTCAATGCTGAAGACCTTGGCACCGATATGGGCAAGTACGGCGGTCTGGTATCCGCTTCCGGTACCCACTTCCAACACCTTCATTCCCTTCTTCAACTGCAACAGTTCGGTTTGGAAGGCGACCGTGTAGGGCTGACTGATGGTCTGTCCGCACGCGATGGGGAAAGCCACATCCTGGTAAGCCAATTCCAAGAAGGCCGTATCGTCGATGAACAGATGCCGCGGTATCGAATTGATCGCACCGAGCACTTCAGCATCACTGACTCCCTTGGTCTTCAGCACTTCCACCAAGCGCTTTCGCAAGCCTTGGTGGCGATAATCATCCGTTGCCCTGATCTGCACGGCAGCAAAAGTAGCTTCCTTGTTCGGGAGTTTGTTGGAACGAACATGCACATTGGAGGTCTAACAACTTCGATCAATCGGGAAGTAGCCAAGCACTCGCAACCTTTCCATGAGGGTCTGCGCACATTGGCCCGAATTTTAACGAATAGTGAACGATCTATCCGGTCGGAGATACTCAATGGGAACGTTCCGGGATCCGCAAAAGCGTGCAAATTGAGAACGTGGGTCATTGAAGTAGCGAGACGAAATTATTTCCGTCCATTCACGTTCATTCACGGTTTCTGTTTTCCTGATCCCCTATTTTTGCCAGCATTCGGGGAGCGGGGCCTTACCACCCAATGCCCACGAACATGAGCAACCCGATCCGGATAGGTGTGTTGGGGGCGGGTCATTTGGGCCGCATCCACATTCAACAACTCAAAGAGATCCCGCAGTGGGAGGTGGTCTGTTTCCACGACCCGCATCCCGAGAAATGTGCGGCGATCACAGCGGAGTTCAACGTGCCTTCCGTTACGGACCTGCAAGCTTTGCTACAGCTTGTTGACGTGGTGGATATCGTAACACCGACGCTTTGGCATTTCGACCTGGCGAAAGCCGCCATTGAGGCCGGGAAGCACGTGTTCATTGAGAAACCGCTGACCAACACCGTGGCCGAGGCCGATGAGCTGTTGCGGTTGGTAGAACACAGTGGCATGCTTATCCAAGTGGGGCATGTGGAGCGTTTCAACCCGGCCTTCCAAGCGGCACTGCCCTTCTTTGCGGAGCCCATGTTCATAGAAACCCACCGTTTGGCCCAATTCAACCCACGGGGAACGGACGTAAGTGTGGTCCTGGACCTGATGATCCACGACATCGACATCGTTTTGCACGTGGTCCGCAGTCCAGTGAAGGAGATCCATGCCAGCGGGGTCGCCGTGGTGAGTGATACGCCGGACATCGCCAATGCGCGGATCGCCTTCGAGAACGGGTGTGTGGCGAACTTGACATCGAGTCGCATAAGCATGAAGAACATGCGCAAGAGCCGTTTCTTCCAGCGGGACGCATACATAGCGGTAGACATGCTTGAAAAGAGCACGGAGATCGTAAGGATGCGCTCTGTTGAGGGAGAACCGGACCCCTTTGCAGTTACCATGGACCTGGGCGGGAACAAGGGTATCCGGGAGATCAGCTTCGAGAAACCCACGATCCAGGTCACCAATGCCATTCGGGAAGAGCTGCGTTCGTTCGCCTTATCCATTACCAACGGCACGCGCCCCGTGGTGGACTTGAGTGATGGAGCGGCAGCGTTGCGCACCGCCCATCGCGTCTTGGAGGGAATGAGCGTGCAAAAGGCTTGAGGCATACTGATCATACCCCTTAGTGCGTTCACCCACACGATACATGACCTTGACACTACGCGTAATGGCGTGTTCGATCCTCCTGTTCGCAGCTTGCAAGAAGAGCGAAGAGGTGCCCGCGTACGTGGTCATTCCCTCGGTAACCGTGGATGCCACTGTTGAGCAAGGAGGTGGTACCAGCAAGATCACCGACGTTTGGGTATCGGTCAACGATCGATCATTGGGGATATGGGAACTACCGGCCAGGGTGCCCGTACTGGCCAATGGAAGCAACAGGATAAATATTGCCGCGGCCATAAAGCAGAACGGAGCATTCGACGATCGCTTGCGCTACCCCTTCTATCGTTCCTATGACGCGCAAGTGGACCTCGCGCCGGAAACGTCCGTGTCCCTGGCCCCTGTTGTAACCTATACCGAACCCCTGTCGTTTTGGTTGGAAAGCTTCAATGAAGGGAGCAACCAATTCAATATCCCGGCAGAAAGTGACACCACACTTCTGTTGTACACCGCAGCTTCCAACCCGGATATCATTTTGGACGGAAGCTCTTGCGGCGGGTTCGTGCTCACGCCGGAACGGCCGGGAATGAGCATGTACACGAATGAGAACTTCACCCCGACCACAGGCCCTGCGTTCTTGGAATTGGATTACAGCACTGATATCGAGATCACCATCGGTTTCCGGTATGTTCAAAGTGGTAGCCTGAGGGGAGAGCCTTGGTTGATCCTGGTGCCTACCGCCTCGGAAGGTGGCCTTCGTTGGAACAAAGTATACATCGACGTATCGAATTTCATGAACACGGCGGGTATCTCAGAACGCAATTTCTATTTGGCTGCTGCGCTCCCCGGCGGCCGGAACAGCGCTCACGTGTACCTGGACAACTTCAAACTGGTGAAGAACGCACCATGATGGACCGCAGGAAACTTGTGGCGAAGTATGTGGCGGCGGATATCCTCGGCAGTGCGCTGGCATGGACGCTGTTCTACCTCTATCGCAAGGTCTACTTGGAGCCGATCAAATTCGGCCATGCCGTGCCCTTGGACCTGGATGCCAACTATGTGAAGGGCTTGGTGCTGATCCCCTTGTTCTGGTTCGGGTTGTACACCATGATCGGTGGTTACCGGGAGATCTACCGGAGGTACCGGATCATGGAACTGGGCCAAACGCTATTGATCAGTCTTTTGGGCGTGGTGGTCATCTTCTTCCTGCTGCTCTTGGATGATCAGGTTGCGAACTACAGGTACTACTACAGCTCCTTTATCGCGCTTTTCCTGTTGCACTTCGGGATCAGCTTCTTCTTGCGTTTCATGCTCACCAGCGCCACGGTACGCAAGGTCCACGACAGGCGCATCGGGTTCAACACCATTTTGATCGGCGGCAATGAACAGGCCATGGCGATCCATGCGGAGATCGAGGCCATGGAGAAATCGCCTGGCAACCGGTTCGTCGGATTCGTCAACGTAAATGGTGGGGACCAGCTATTGACCTCGGTGGGCCTGACCCGACTGGGGAAGTGGAACGAACTGGGGAGCCTGATCGGCCAACATGCGGTAGAGGAAGTGATCATCGCGGTCGATTCCGGCGAACACGCCCACATCAGCAAGATCATGAACGAACTGGAGGGCACCGGTGTACGGATCAAGATCATCCCGGATATGTACGACATCCTTTCCGGCTCGGTGAAAATGACCAGCATATTCGGCGCGCCGTTGATCGAAGTGAACCCGCAGATCATGCCGGCCTGGCAATTCTCGTTGAAACGGGTGGTGGACATCTGTGCGAGCTTCGTAGCCCTCCTCTTACTTACGCCGGTGTATTTGGTCTTGGCCATTGCCGTAAAGCTCTCTTCCAACGGCCCTGTGTTCTTCCGCCAGGAACGCATTGGGAAACATGGGCGGCCGTTCTGGATCATCAAGTTCCGGAGCATGTTTGCCGATGCCGAACGGGAGGGTCCGCAACTGAGCAGTGCCAAAGACCCGCGCATAACTCCCATAGGCCGGTGGATGCGCCGCACCCGCATGGACGAACTGCCCCAGTTCTGGAACGTACTTAAAGGCGACATGAGCTTGGTGGGTCCACGACCGGAGCGCCAGCACTTCATCAAGGCCATTACAGAAGTGGCACCGCATTATCGCCATTTGCACAAGGTGCGCCCGGGCATTACCAGTTGGGGCCAAGTAAAATTCGGTTACGCCGAGAACGTGGAGCAAATGGTGCGTAGGCTCAAGTACGACATTCTGTACATCGAGAACATGAGCCTTGCCGTGGACCTGAAGATCTTGGCCTACACGGTGCTCATCATTTTGAAAGGCGACGGGAAATGAACAGGATCCCCGCCCGATCGTTCCGCCTTGGCCTGCGGCCATGAACCCCTGAGCCGCCCGGCGAAAGGACCGCCCTTCGGAACAACAACTATCTTCCCCGCTCCCACTTGCCCGGTGTGGACTGCCCAATGAGCGAAAGGCTGGCGAAGATCCCCCAACTCGATGCCCTAAGGGCCTTGGCAGCGATCGCGATAATCGGCTACCATTACATGCCTGAATTCGGTTTCGGCCGGCTGCCCTATGGCTGGATCGGTGTCGACCTGTTCTTCGTCATATCCGGATACTTGATCACGGCGATCCTGTTGCGACAGAAGGCATCACCAATTGCGCGATCGTTGGTACTGCGCAATTTCATTATCAAACGGTCGCTGCGCCTGTTCCCCGCCTATTTCGCGTTCATTGCGGTATTCGCGGTGCTCATGGCCACCACTGGGCTATGGTCGTGGGACCGTGGTCAAGGGATCTGGTATTGGACCTACACCTCGAACATCCTTCAATTCATCCACGGCCCCAAGGCCGGGCATTTAACCCATTTATGGAGCTTGGCGGTAGAGGAACAATTCTATTTGTTCTGGCCCTGGTTGGTTATATTTCTGCGCGGTAGTTGGTTGCATAGGACCGTGTTGGGGTTGGTGATCTTCTCCTTCGTGTTCAAATCCTTCAGCGGGATCGAAGGGGTGCGCATGCTGACATTCTCGCACTTCGACACCCTTGGCTGCGGAGCGTTGATCGCCCTGCACCGCCCCGCGATGCCCAGGCTATTGGGCTTTATGGAACGATACCAATGGCGGATCCTGATCCTGGGCGCGCTCATGCTCCTGTTCCACGAAGAGGTCCGCCATGTTGAGGTCTTGAAGAATTTCGCGGTTCTGATCATAAGCAACACCTTGTTGATCGGCTGTCTCGCTGGATCCAAGGGTGGTTTTGGAAAGGTGATGGACCAGCAATGGCTCAACCATCTTGGTCGCATCAGCTATGGGCTCTACTTGTACCACAAGCCGATCCCCCTCCTCCTCAAACTCGCTTTGGCACGCGTGCACCAAACGCTTCCCGACCCATTGCTCTTGATCATTTGCGTAACCCTCGCATGGGGCATCGCTGAACTATCCTTCCGGTTCTTGGAAACACCGTTCCTGCGCTTGAAGCAACGGTTCGATCTTTGAAAATGTCCCGCACACGCAGGGGCCGCAGATCTGCGGCCCCTACGGGTGCGGTACATACATTTGCGGCATGAACATCTCGGTTATCGGCGCAGGCCAAATGGGCAATGGTATTGCTCACGTATTTGCACAAAGCGGTCACAACGTAATACTGATCGACATTGCCCAGGCCAATCTTGATAAAGCATTGTCCACCATTGGGAAGAACCTGGACCGCCAAGTGGCGAAAGGCACCTTGACCGAGGATCAAAAGGCCAGCACGCTCAAGAACATTTCGACGAATACGGATCTGGCAGCGGGCGTGAAAAACGCCGAACTTGTTGTAGAGGCGGCCACAGAGAACATTGACCTGAAGCTCAAGATCTTCAAGGAACTGGATGCCCATGCACCGGCCGGTTGCATTCTAGGCACGAACACGAGCAGTATCAGCATTACACGTATTGCTGCGGTCACCAAGCGCCCAACGCATGTGATCGGAATGCACTTCATGAACCCCGTGCCGATCATGAAATTGGTCGAGGTGATCCGTGGCTACAACACCACCGATGCCGTGACAAAGACCGTGGTGGACCTCAGCACGGCGATCGGCAAAGTGCCGGTAACGGTGAATGACTACGCGGGCTTTGTGGCGAACCGGATCCTGATGCCGATGATCAATGAGGCTATCGAGACCTTGTTCCAAGGCGTTGGTGGCGTGGCCGAGATCGACACGGTCATGAAACTGGGGATGGCCCACCCGATGGGTCCCTTGCAACTGGCCGATTTCATTGGGCTGGACACCTGTTTGGCGATCATGCGCGTTTTGCACGACGGCTTTGGCGATCCGAAATATGCACCTTGTCCCCTCTTGGCACAAATGGTAACTGCGGGGAAATTGGGTGTGAAGACCGGTGAAGGGTTCTACGCATACACACCAGGAAGCAAGGACTTGGTAGTGGCACCGGCGTTCAGCTAGAAGTGATGGACCACCGCGCATCGGTGTTCTTCTTCCCCCTGCCTTTCGTGCAATTGGTCCGGTCAGGATCACAGCTTGGCCCGTTCGGGTCGCGTTGAATGGACCGTTCGGAACAGCGCATCATTCACGCTGCGGAGACAGAGTACATTGGCACGATCCGTTCCATTGCGCTTGCCACATGGCCCATTTCCTACGCGCAGATCCTTTCCCCCGAGCAACTGGAATACATGTTGGACCTGATGTACAACGAAACCGCGCTTTGCCAGCAAATGGAGCACGGCCATACGTTCTTGGTCCTGGAACAGGACGGTTCCCCGATCGGCTTCGCTTCCTTCGAACTAGCAAATGGGTCTACCAAAGGACCAAGACTGCACAAACTTTATGTCCTGCCCGAAGCACAAGGCCATGGGGCCGGGCACCTTCTTTTGGAAGCGGTCCATTCCGCAGTTCAGGAGCATGGCGGGAAAACGATCGACTTGAACGTGAACAAGTTCAATCCCGCCAAAGGGTTCTATGAACGGGCCGGATACACGGTCCTTCGCGAAGAGGTGTTGGACATCGGAAATGGATTTGTGATGGATGACTTCGTAATGCGGAAGACGTTAACACCAAAGTGAGTAGGATCTCCCGCAGTGGTGGATGAAAATTCCCATTGGTTCCAGTCCGTGCCATAGGTCGGTGCAATGGCCGATCGACGAACCCGGGATCCCCATTGTCGAAGATCCTATTTTTGCGGCCCTCGATGCAGAACACCTCTACCTATACCGTTGACCCGGACCGTTTGGAAGGTGTAGTGGGCAAACCCCTCTTCGTGGCCGTTGCCGCAGAGGCCGCAACGCGCAACATGGCCGCCTTCGCCATAGGGGGATATGTGCGCGACCTCCTCATCGGTAGGCCCTGCAAGGACATCGACTTCGTTGTGGAAGGAGATGGCATCGCGTACGCAGAGGCCGTTGCCAAACGCTTGGGTGCGGGTCATGTGCATGTTTTCAAGAACTTCGGCACGGCCATGTTCATGTTCGGGGAAGAACAGGTCGAATTCGTTGGTGCGCGAAAGGAGAGCTACAGCAGGAATAGCCGGAAACCCGCGGTGGAGGCGGGCACGATAAAGGACGATCAGGAACGGCGGGATTTCACGATCAACACATTGGCCATAAGCCTGAACGCCGGGTCGCTTGGCGCACTGGTGGACCCATTCGGTGGCATTCTGGACCTGGACCGCGGGTTGATCCGCACCCCATTGGACCCCGACATCACCTTCAGCGACGACCCCTTGCGCATGATGCGGGCCATCCGCTTCGCCACGCAATTGGGCTTCGTGATCGACCCGCCCACCTTCGATGCCATCAAGCGCAACGCGGCCCGTTTGGACATCATCAGCGCTGAACGGATCCATACCGAACTGAACAAGATCATCGCTACGCGCAAACCAAGCATCGGCTTCAACTTGTTGTTGGAAGCGGACCTGCTGCAACGCTTCTTCCCTGAATTCGTGGAATTGCAGGGCGCAGAGGAGAAACACGGCATCGGTCACAAGGACAACTTCCACCATACCCTGCAGGTCCTGGACAACGTGTGTGAGAAGAGCGACGACCTGTGGTTGCGCTGGGGGGCCATCCTGCACGACATTGCCAAGCCGCGCACCAAACGCTTCGAAGACGGCCATGGCTGGACCTTCCATGGGCACGAGGACAAGGGTGCGCGCATGGTACCAACGATCTTCAGGCGGCTGAAGCTGCCGCAAGATGACCAGATGCGCTTTGTAAAGAAACTGGTGGCACTCCACCTGCGTCCTATTGCACTAACGAAAGTTGAAGTAACGGACAGTGCCGTGCGTCGGTTGCTCTTTGATGCCGGTGATGACATTGACGCGCTCATGATCCTGTGCCGTGCTGATATCACCAGCAAGAACGAACGCAAGAAAGATCGTTACCTCCGCAACTACGACCTCGTGATACGGAAGCTGAAGGAAGTGGAAGAAAAGGACCGCGTGCGGAACTTTCAACCACCGATCACCGGCGAGGATATCATGCAAGCATTCGGCATAGAGCCGTGCAAATTGATCGGGGACATCAAGGCGGTGATCAAGGAAGCGATAATGGAGGGAGAGATAAACAACGATCGCGAACAAGCCTGGAAATTGATGCTGGAGACGGGCAAGAAATTGGGAAGCAGCCCGTTGCAAGGCATGGAAACGCCCGTGCCGTTGAACTCCTCCGAGACCGAAGAACTCCCGGAATAGTACTTTCGTATTTGTGGCATTTCCTTCACCCCCCAAACGAGAACAACCGTGCGCACCTATCGTTTCCGTGTACTGATCGACCATCCGAGCGAGGCCTTTCGCGACATCGAGATCGGATCGGAACAATCCTTTCTCGACTTCCACAAAGCCATCAAGGATGCCTTCGGTTTCATCGGGAAGGAAATGGCATGCTTCTACGTGAGCGACGCCGATTGGGCCAGAGGCAACGAGATCCCGTTGGCGGACATGGGCTTCGCCGAGGAAGGCACCGTTCCTGCGCTGATGGAGCAGGTATACATCAGCGACCATTTGCGCAGCACCGACCAACGCTTCATTTACGCCTATGACTTCCTGCACATGTGGATGTTCATGGTGGAACTGGTACATGCCAGCGACCCGCAAACTGGCATTGAGTTGCCTCGAGTGGTCATGAGCATGGGCACCGCTCCGGACGAACACAGCAAGGAGGTCGACCTCTCCGCCGGGATCCAAGAAGACCCCTACGCCATGGGCGAAGAAGAGCATGATTACGATGCAGATGACTACGACCAGGAAGAAGGCCAGGACCACGACGAGTTCGGGCACGGGAACATCGATGATCTTGGCGAGGAATATCAATGACGGTGAAGGGCACTGTGGTCGTCATTGGCGGCCCGACGGCCTCCGGTAAGACGCACGCCGCAGCTACACTGGCCCGTAAGCTGGGAACGGAAGTGATCAGCGCGGATTCCAGGCAATTCTACCATGCCATGCGCATTGGCACGGCTCGCCCGAAGGAAGAAGAGTTGCTCGGGGTGAAGCATCATTTTCTCGGTCATTTGGAACTGGAACAGGTATGGAGCGCTGGGGCTTTTTCACGAGCTGCTGAAACGGTCTTGCAGGACCTGCTAAAGGAACACGGGACCGCGGTTATTGTTGGCGGAAGCGGCCTGTACATCGATGCGCTCATAAAAGGACTGGACCCGTTGCCCGCTGGTGATCCGGCGTGGCGAGAACGGATCCAACGGTGCTTTGCGAAAGAGGGTCTTGCTCCTTTGTTGAAGGAACTCGAAGCTTTGGACCCCGTGTGTTGGCAGCGTATCGATAGGCGCAATCCGCACCGCGTAATACGGGCGTTGGAAGTATGCCACGCCACCGGCAGACCGTACAGTTCGCAGCGCAGTGGAGCGCAAGACCGAACAGACCTCCGCATTGTACGGATCTGGATGGACCGTCCGCGGGAAGCATTGTATGCAAGGATCGACGAACGGGTGGATCAGATGTTCGCCTCCGGTTTGGTCGAAGAGGCCCGCTCACTCCTACCCTATCGTGAGCACAACGCGTTGCGCACGGTGGGCTACCGCGAACTCTTCGAGCATTTCGATCGTCCTTCACCCCCATTGCCACCGGAGGAAGGGATCACGATCGATCAGGCGACCGCATCGATCAAGCAACACACCCGGAACTACGCAAAAAGGCAGTTGACCTGGTCGCGCCGGGATCCATGGCACCTGTGTGCCCCGTTGGACCACCAACAGCACCTGCAACTTGCAAATGCCGCAAGTTGAACCCTTGGCCCGTAGGCTGTTCTGGCCGTTCATCTTACTGGGGGTCGTGGACCGCATGGTGGTATTGTGCGTGTTCGCATTCCGCCATGTGGGCATCGATGATGCCTTGATCTGGGAAGTTTGCCGCGATATGGGGAACGGGATCTTCAAGGAACCATTCCTATATGGCCAGAATTACAACCCGGTTTTGGAAGCATTGCTCGGTGCGCCATTTGTTCGCTTGGGCGGTCATCCGTGGGTGGTATTGCCATTGGTGACCGCTTTCTTGGCCATGCTCCCGTTCTGGTCCTTCGCGCTGTGGTGTAGGAGAAGCCATGCACCGTTTGCCGCATTGGTATTGGCGGCATTTCCCCTTGTGTTACCGGTTGAATGGACCATGATCACATCAATGCCCAGGGGCTTCGTCCATGGTCTTGCGATATTGGCATTCGTGCCTTGGATCATTCGGATCCGAGGAACTTTTCTTCGGAGTGTACTCTTCGGTTTTGTGGTGGCCACGGCAGCAGTGATCAACCCGAATTCCTTGATCGCCGGTTTACCCACTTTGATCGTTTGGTGGCGCATGGAACGTGGGTCCTTCAAATGGATCGGCGGGGTCCTCCTCGGCGCGATCCCGGCAATCACTTGGCAGTGGTGGGCCTCGCATTTCTTTGATGAACGGCCTTGGGAGGCGATCCACCGATTGACACCTGCTGAATTGGCCTTTGATCCGGGTTTGATCTGGCTAGCCCTTGGCTATCCATCCGTCTTTTTCCGAGGCCTGTTCCCGTTCTATGCCGAATGGGGCGCGTTGGTCCTGGTCGTTCTGATCGCACTTACTGTTGCCTTATGGTATCGGAGGGAACGGACGTACGCTTTCGCTTTGGTCACTGTGGTCGTGGGCACGGTCATCGCACTTGGTGTGATCAAGGTCCACGACGGGTGCAGTAGCATTTTCTACCCGACATCCCGCATGTTCCTTGCACTTCCTTTGATCTGCGCTGTGTCTACGGCCTATTTGTTCCGTAACGCCAAGTTGCAAAGTGGTACCGTGATCGCGATAGCCGTGTTCGCGTTGCTATCGGTGGGCTGGAAAGCTGTGCTGTTGCCTGCGACCATAAGGCATGAGCTTGCGGCACAGGAATGCGCTTTCGTACGTGAAGAACCGATCACGGTGATCAAGGAGCGCTGCAAACGGATCGCCGCGGCTGCCGAACGATCGAACGCCGAGTTGATCGCACCAATACGCTGGCCCAATTTGAAAGTGGATCATCGGGCCCACTTCGCCGCACATCTCACGTGTTATGCGTGCCCTTCACTCCTTCCTGCTTTCCCCCCGTCGCATGGCATAGGTTTCGATCGTCGATCCTGGACCAAGCCCAAAACCGATGGCACGGCAACGGTCCTCTTTGTTGGTGGCGACCCCTTTGCGTGGCGAGCGTTGGACCCATCGCTGGTCACCGATCTCTCCGTTGAAAGCATTCAACTGCACGCCATGCGCTGCGATCTGCATTCGCTCGACAGCCTAGTACTTGCGCTGGGTGTGGACAATGACTTGGGGCGGTGAACCGAGCCTGTCAAACTTGGCAGCCGGTTTGATAGAGAACGAGAAGGCCGGATCAGGTAACCTCGAACCCGACCAAGAGCACATCATCGATCTGCTCGCCTTTTCCAAGCCACATCCGGAACCGGTCCGAGATCGCTTGGTACTGATCATCGATCGCGAGGTCGGCGGTCTGCAAGAGCCATTCCTTAAGGCCGCTGGACTTCAGTTTCTTTCCATGCGGGCCACCGAACTGGTCCTGCATACCATCGGAACAAATGAAGAGCCTGTCCCCTAGTTCAAGTTGGAGCTCCACGCTGCTGAAGGCGTTCATTTCACCGGGTGTTGGACCTACCGGCATCCGATCGCCCTTATGCTCGATCAAGGAACCATTCCGGATCAGATACAGCGGTGCGTACCCGCCGGAATAGACCACCTTTCTTGAAACCGGGTCGTAACGCAACACGGCGGCATTCATGCCATCGCTGTTCCCACTGCCATCCTTGCTCAAAGCTTGGATCATGCCGGTCCTTGCCGCATCAAGCATGGCACCGGTCCCCTTCAACTTCTTCTCGACCACCACTTCTTGGAACAGCGCAGCACCGATCAAGCTGAGCAACGCACCGGGTACCCCATGGCCGGTACAATCCGCAGCGGCCAGCACCACGGCACCATCCTGCTCGGCGAACCAATACAGATCACCGCTCACGATATCCCGCGGCCGGAACAGGATGAACGATTCCGGCAACAGTGTTTGCAAGCGCTCCGCTTCGGGCAGCACGGCGCGTTGGATGCGTTGTGCATATCGGATACTGGAAAGCAGTTGATGGTTCTGTTCCCGGACCATGGCCTGCTGTTCCTCAACTACGTTCTGCAACGTGAGGCGTTCACGGATATCGCGGGCATAAATGATCACAGCGGGCTCTCCTTTGTACGTGGTCACTCGGGTACTGCTTTCCACAGGGATAACTTCCGCAGTATTGCTCAATAGCGGAATATCGGAGTACACATTGCCTTTCTGTTCCCAAGCATCGGCGATCCGATCGGCACTGCGGTGAAGGAACTCCTTGGGATGCAGGTCGAAGATGGTGAGTTTGGTCAACTCGGGTGCCGTTAACCCGAGCAATTCCGAAGCTTTGACGTTGGCCAGATGGATCTTCCCGCTCACGAAATTGATCACGAAAAGCGCATCGTTGCTGGCTTCCAGGATCCCATGGAAACTATCGCGATCTTGGGTACTCTTCGTATAGCTGGTTCGTAAACGGTTGTAGGCAATGGAAATTCCGATCGCCGCGATCAAAAAGACCACGGCCAGTGCCACAAGCGCAAGGTCGATGTTCAGGCCCATGCAACGTTCGTGTCGGGCTGGATGCCATCGAGCACACCGAAGATCAGCTCTGGATCAAGGAATTCCCCCACCCGGTCCGGGCGGGAAGCGTAGCGCACGATCCCATTCGCATCCACCAGGAACGACGCTGGCAGCGGCATCCCTTTCGAGTATTCCACCATGGTCTCGATCAATGGATTGCTATACACAACCCCGTATTGCGAGGAAACCTCCTGCTTGTCATCTGAAAGCATGCGGTACCCAACACCGATGCGCTGCACCATGCTCAGGTTCACCGAAATGTCATCGGGACCGATCCCGATCACATGGACCCCTTTCTCCTTGAAACGGGCATGGTTCCGCTCATAAGTGCGCAACATCATGTGGCAACCGGGACACCAATCGCCACGCACGAAGATCAGGAGCACCGGATGTTTTCCATGCAGGTCGGACAACCGCATAAGGTTCCCGTCCTGATCAGGCAATTCGAAATTCGGCGCCGGTTTACCCACTTGCACCCTGTAGCCACCACGGGTCAATTGCTTCATTTGGCCAGCATCTTGGATATAGCTGATCGTGAGACCGACCGCCGCGGTCAAGGGAATGATGGGCAGGAGCCAAAGATCCCAAGAGAATGGTTTTCCCCAGATCGCAAGCACATAGAAGAGCACGGCGAATGTGGCCTTTCCGGAATCCACCCAAAGCAGGTCCACATAGGTGAAATAGCGCATGAACCGCTGGCGCACGATGGTGGCCGAAGCTGCGAAGAGCAAGGACATCGTGAGCAGTGGCCATGCTTGGTAATGCAGGTCCAACACAATGCCCAGAGCAGCACCTGCTATCAATAACAGCGCGAACTGGTAATTGCTGGTGTACTTCTGGAATTCCAGCAGAGCGAAAGCATAGGCCAGGCAGATCATGATCGCGGCCATACCAGGCAAGCCCACGAACAGCGGTACGACCGATGCGACGAGCAATAGATAACCCAGAGCGGTAAATGGGTGAAGCTGCTTGAACATGCGCAGAGGTATACGGAAAGCGGATGGTGTTTGTTCCAGACATACTTCTCGGTAGGTGTCCCACACCTGTTCGGTAAACGACTCCATGTCCCAAAAGCCTACATGCAACGGCCTCGACACCGAACCCGATAGTTAACGCCCAAGTTGTGGGAACGGAATTCCGAGGGCCACTGCGAAGACTTGGCATTGAACTATTTTACTCAGTGTACTGAGTTATTTTACTCAACGTACTGAGTATTTTTACTCAACGTACTGAGTAATTTTACTCAACCATCCGAGTTATTCCACTCAACATATTGAGTAGTTTTGCACGAGACCCACATGTCATGAAGTACATCAGACCGCAACATAGCACGCTGCTGAAGCGGATCCACGGAGCGCGCCACTTCATACAGGTGGTGGCAGGTCCACGGCAAGTGGGCAAGAGCACTGTTGTCGATCAGGTACTGAACGAACTCAGCCTACCAGCGCACAGTGTGAGTGCCGACGACCCCGAAGCGCAGACCACCACGTGGATCACCAGACAATGGCAACAAGCGCGGTTGCTCGCCGACCGCGACAAGCGCAAAGGCGCGGTGCTCGTTATCGATGAGGTGCAGAAGGTGCCGCGCTGGAGCGATGTGGTAAAGGCCCGCTGGGACGAGGACACGCGAGCGGGCCGCAAGTTGAAAGTGGTACTGCTCGGCTCCTCACCTCTGCTCATGCAAAATGGGCTTGATGAAAGTCTAGCGGGACGCTTCGAGCTGGTACGCATGCAACAATGGTCGTTCATGGAAATGCGCGATGCCTTCGGCTGGGACCTTGATCGCTACCTGTTCTTCGGCGGCTATCCCGGCTCGCCCAGAGTGGTGCGCGAACCGGCCCGCTGGCGTGCGTATGTGCGCAATGGCCTGATCGAAACGAGCATTGCACGCGATGTGCTGCAAATGACCCGTGTGGACAAGCCCGCGCTCTTGCGCCGCATGTTCGAGCTGGGCTGCAATTACAGCGGGCAAGAGCTAAGCTTCACCAAGATGTTGGGCCAGTTGCACGACGCAGGGAACACCACCACGCTCAGTTGGTATGGCGAGCTCACCAGCGCCGTCGGGCTGTTAACGCCCATGCAGAAGTATGCGGGCCAACGCGTGCGCCAACGCGCCAGCACGCCCAAGTGGATGGTACACGACACTTGCTTGCACACCGCGCCTTTAGGCATATCGCTCGCCCAAGCGAAGAAGGATGGAGCCTTATGGGGCCGCATCGTGGAAAGTGCAATTGGCGCGCACTTGCTGCATGGCGCACGCGACGAAGGCTATGAGCTGTTCTATTGGCGGAATGGTGACCGCGAGGTCGACTTCGTGGTGCGGCGCGGAAGGAAGATCACGGCCATTGAAGTTAAGAGCGGTAAAAAGCGCACCACCTTACCGGGCATGGATGCGTTCCATGATGCGTTCAAGCCCCAACGTATGCTGCTGATCGGCGAAGGCGGAATTCCGATCTCGGATTTCTTATCGAAGCCTGCTTCCGCATGGTTGCCATAACCATTTCCCGTTAAAAGCCGTGCCACATTTATATCCGCAAGTGCAGAACTGGAGTAGAGCTGGATCGGTTTGGTGGATAACAGCTCCAAAACATCGGAAATGTTGATCGAGAAGATCGAATACGAAGACCGTTCCGTGCAGTTGCGATCCGCGCCGAATGATCCATTGCTCAACAATAATTCAGGGAATGGTGCAGAGAAACACGGTACAGTGATCGAACGGTGATCGGGTATTGAAGTACACTTTTTGGGTCTAACTTCTCAAAAGGCGGAAGCCCAAGCGGCATCACATCACGAAAGGGCGGCTATTTCGGAACCGATCGATACCGAGCACGACATCAGTGTCAAAGCAGGTTTCTTACCAGACTGTTCCATTCGCTGCGGTACTTGAGTTCGTGCGTTCCGTGGACCACGCCGATCATGCGGTAATTTCGGCCCACATGGAGATCGACACTTCACCCTTCGCAGCGCTTGGCCTTAACGAGGTCATGCTGAAGTCACTTGGCGGCCTCCCCTATTTGCAACCCACGCCTATCCAGGAGCAGGCCGTACCGGCAGTGCTATTCGGGAAGGATGTGTTGGGGATCGCGAAAACCGGTTCGGGGAAGACCGCAGCGTACGTGCTACCGATCCTACAGCGACTTTTGGAGGAGCAGTGGCTTATGGAGAACCGCCATGTGCCGATACTGGTACTAGTGCCAACACGCGAATTGGCGGTGCAGGTAGAAGCCGTTTTCCAAGAGATGAATTTCCGCTTGATAGAGAAAGTAAAGATCGTGGCGGTATTCGGTGGAGTATCCATCAATCCGCAGATGATCGGGATGCAAGGCATTCAAGTGCTAATAGCCACACCGGGTCGCTTATTGGACCTGATAGGGTCAAAGGCCGTTCACCTGGGTTCGGTAAAGATCCTCGTGTTGGACGAAGCGGACCGGATGCTGGACCTTGGCTTCAAGGAGGAGATGGACCGGTTGTTGGCGCTGATGCCGCGCAAACGGCAAAACCTCTTGTTCTCCGCCACGTTGAGCAAAGCGGTGGACGAGATCACTCAGCTGGTACTGCACAAACCGGAGGTGATCCAAGTAACCGCCGAACCGCAAGAGGTGGTGCTCATCAAGCAACGGGCATTTCGGGTTTCCGAGGAACGCAAAGGACCATACCTGCGCTACCTGATCAAAAGCATGGACATGCGGCAGGTGTTGGTTTTCACAGCTTCCGGGCACAGCGCGGACCATGTGGCCGAGAAACTGAACCGCAACGGAATTGATGCAGCCTCCACGCACGGCAAGAAGAGCAACCACGCTCGCCAACAGGCTTTGGCGGACTTCAAGGCGGGAAAAGTGCGTGTGTTGGTAGCCACGGACCTGCTTTCGCGGGGAATCGACATCGAACAGTTGCCATTTGTGATCAACTACGAGCTGCCCCGTTCACCGAAGGACTACATCCACCGAATCGGTCGCACGGGCCGGGCAGAGCATACAGGGGAGGCGTTCTCGATCATAACCCCGGAAGACCAGCACCATTTCAAGGTGATCCAGAAGAAGATGAAGCAGTGGGTAACCTTGGAGGGAACGGATGACGTTGATCTGGCGGGTTTCTAAAGCAGGTTGTTCTGGTCGGTTTGATGAAGCAGTAGAGGAAAGGAACAACCGTAATTTCGCGAACAATTCTCCAGAAATGGACAATGTCTTCACCCCATGAGCGTTGAACGACTCGCACAGCTACAAGCCATGTTGGCCGAAGAACCTGGAGATCTTTTCCTGCGGTACGCCATTGCGCTGGAATTGAAACGCGAGGGCAATATGGAACAAGCCGTTATCGATCTGGAAACAATGCTACACGAACATCCGGACCATATTGCGAGTTACTATCAGCTCGCCATCATGCTGGCCGACCTTGGTAGGACGGATGACGCGATCGCAGTATGTAAAGCGGGATCATTACGATGTTTGGTAACGGGCGATCGGAAAGCACGTGCCGAGTTGATGGAACTGCAGAACGGCTTGGAAGAATGAGGGTTGGACCGGATCCACTTCCAACTGCATGTTGAAGCGACTTTTACTGTTCATGATCATCGCGGCGGTGGCCTTGACGCTTGCGCCATTCATCCTATTCCCATTCTTGGCGATCAACGAACCAAGTGGGGCCAAAGTGGCGGTGATCGAAGGCTGGATCCCACAGGAATATGTTCCCGAACTGGTGGCAACGGTCCGTGAGAACGGATACACCCACATTTACACCACCGGCACGGTGCGCGCAGCGAACTACTACTTGAAGAATGGCGACACATTGGACTTCAACTTTGAGGAACCCATAAGCGGTTTGTTGCAAACGAATATTGCCGGTCTTGATGGCGCGATATGTTTGGAGATCGCAGATGAAGACACCCTGCTCACTATCTCCGTTACGGGTGGAAATGTGGAGTATCACGCGCATATGGCCGATCCCATTCACCGGTTGCGCATTGTTTCCACCAACAACGGGATCGTGGAAGGCAACATCTCGAACATCTTCATCAAACACATGCTCGTGGCGGGGAGGAACATCCATGAATTGCGGTCCAGCACGTTGATCAAGCATGCTGATGGCACAACGGAACCCGGTCGGCCGAGCCATGCCGAAACCTTGGTGCACTACCTGGCCAAAGGAGGGATCGCCCCGGATATGCTCACCGCCTTGCCCACCCCCACCATGTCCGGTGGCCGCACGTGGAGCAATGCGGTCCGTTTCTCAGAGGCTGCAAAGAAGGATGGGGTGCTCCAAGCCGATGTGATCTCCATGGGGGTACATGCACGGCGTTCCCGCAATGCCTATCAAAAGGCGTGTGGAGCCGGCGTCGGGATCGGCATTGTGAGCATCCCGGACCCCATGGCGGGCCGGTCGAATTGGTGGCAGCACGCGTATGGTTGGAGCAAGGTTTGGAAGGAGATCATTGGTGTTCCCGGCATGGAGGCGTTGGACCTTGCGGAATAGTCTGCTTACATTTTCCGCATGGAAGCCATTGAACGATCAGCAGCGGATGAACTGAACAGCTACTTCGCAAAGTATTTGGATAAGGCGCAGGGTGACGACCTATTGGGCGCTTTGGCGATCGCTGCGCAGGAACTGTCTTCAGTACTTGAGCGTGTCCCTCCCCATCGTGAGGAGTTCCGATATGCTGAAGGGAAATGGAGCGTCAAGGAAATGGTGCAACATGTGATCGATACGGAACGGATCTTCTGTTACCGTGCATTGTGCTTTGCACGTCAAGAGCCCATTGCATTACCCGGCTTCGACGAGAACAGCTATGCCGCAAATTCGGGGGCGGACGCACGTACACTGGTTTCGCTTTTGATGGAATACAAGATCGTGAACGGCGGTACGGAGGCCCTATTCCGAAGTTTCAGACCCGAAGATCTCTTGCGTTCGGGCATGGCGAATGGATCACGGATGAGCGTGCGCGCCTTGGGTTGGACCATTGCCGGCCATTGCATGCACCATGTTTCCATCCTTAAGGAAAGGTACCTTTGAACATGGCCACGCGAACGATCCACGATTGGTTCAACGCTTACGGTGAGAGCCACAAGGACCCGACGAACAAATTGATCCACTGGATCTGCGTGCCGACGATCTACTTCTGTGTAGTGGGCTTGCTGTACAGTGTTCCGGTGCCGACTATTCCGTCGTTCTCCGGTCCCCATTTGTTGGCAACCTTGGCGATCGGTCTTGTAGGTATCTTCTACTTCCGTCTCTCCCTTCCGATCATGATCGGCATGATGCTCTGGAGCTTGGCGTGCCTATGGCTGATCCATTATCTGGATGCGCATTCCCCCTATCCGGTCTGGGCCATCTGTGTAGTGCTGTTCGTGCTGGCGTGGATCGGGCAATTCTACGGTCACAAGATCGAAGGCAAGAAACCGAGCTTTTTGGAAGACTTGAAGTTCCTGATGATCGGGCCGGCTTGGTTGATGGGGTTCTTGTTCCGTCGGGCCGGGATCTCTTACTGATCGACCGGGAAGAAGTAGGACGGGGTGTAATTTCGGCAGCTGTTCGGGTGGAAGATGCAGCGCAGGTCGCGCAGGATCATCTCCGGTTCCAGCAGTGCTTGGCCGAACAAGTCGCTCCGGGTACTATTTCCGTAGAATCCACCTTTCCGCACGGCATCCAAATTCGCCAATCGTGGGTCCCCCCCGATCAACATGGATGCATCCACCTTTCCTGCATGTGCCAATACCTGTCCGAAATGGTCGCAATCGCGAGCGATCAAGAGCAACTGTTCAAGAGCCACGGGAACGTTTTCCTTGGCTG
>Ga0335394_10001227_pt1 | contig 28726 bp, 19 predicted proteins | sample MAT03_FD_205741 | JGI IMG/M metagenome (GOLD analysis project Ga0335394, IMG submission 205741) | Freshwater microbial communities from Lake Fryxell liftoff mats and glacier meltwater in Antarctica - MAT-03 (spades assembly) (version 2) ...
CTGTATCTATTTTCCCAAAATATATGCCACCGCTGTGGCATATATTATAACCATATCCAAAAAAATAAATACAACATCATTTTTGTATTCCTAAAATATGTGGACGTAAAAAATGCTTAAATTATTTGACGCCATAAAATATTTTAAGAAATAATTAAAAAAAATATTAGTAAAGAAATGAGCATTATTAATTTTTTATTATTCTAAAAAATGGTCCACTTTTTATTTAATTTAATAACTATGCCATTTTTTATTGATTTATCATTAGTGGTTCTTTTATTAAATTAAATAATTGGTCCACTTTTTATTGATTTATCATTAGGGTTCTTTTATTAAATTAAATAATTGGTTTATTTTTTATTGATTTATTTTGGAATTTTAAATATGGAATAAATTTAATCATATGCTCGTATTCCAAAATTATAAATATCATATTAAAAATAAATAATTATAATATATATAAATGGTCCAATATATTTGCAAAAAATGTGATAAACATTTTGATAGAAAATTTTTGTATGATCAACATAAAAATAGAAAAACTGATTGTAGTAATAAATATAATTCAGGAAGTAAAAGTAGTAAAAAAATAGATTATGTATGTAAAAAATGTAAAAGGAATTTCAGTAGAAAAGATTTATTGACAAGACACTCAAAAAATTGCAAAAGTAACACAAATAAAAACAAAGGAAATAATAATGCAAATTTAAATGGTAAAAAAAATATAAATGGTGAAAAAAATATAAATGGTAATGAAAATATTTTTAATAAAAATAGTAAAAATTCAAAAATAACAGTCAATAAAGATAATAATGTTAATGTAATATTATTAAATTACCCGCCTGATAAATATAGTTTTGCTAGTGATATTGGCAGCATATTAAAATCTGATAAAAATCTAATCATGGAAATTATTAAAAAAACTAATATAAATAAAGATCGTCCTGAACACCATAATATTTATTATCCAGATCATAAAAAATCTGTTGGAGAAATCTATAAAAATAATAGATGGAATTTTAAAAAAATAGACGAAATTATAAATACAATGATAGAAAATAACACCGATTGTTTAAAAACATATTTAAATGATTTGGGTCTTTCACTAGATAAAGATATTAATCATAAAATAACAAAAGCATGCCAGGAATTTTATAATGTTGATGCAAGAAAAAAATTAGCATCGTATATCAAAATGTTATTATTTGATAATCGCAAAATGATTAAAAAAACAAAATCCAAAGTAAAAAATGATTAAAAACATTCTATTTAATAAATTATATGAATCAATTTTTAGCATATATATAATTTTTATGTATATGCTTATTGTTTATTGTTTATCAAAGTATTAGAATATCATTTTAGTGATTTTAATGACTTTTTGAAGCTAGAAACCAATTTTGGAATGCTCCAATATATCTTTGTTTGTGACCATCAGAATAAGTAATTTCAGCTACTTTCATCACGACATAATCCTTTACATCAGTAATAGATACACTCGCAACAATTTTGGAATATACTTTTTCTGCTAAATATTCAATGGTATTATCGGTATTAGATGTCATGGCTGATTCAATATTTTTTTTTAGCATTTGCTCAGTTGGTTTGGTAGCGTATGCAAAACCAATTGCCGATATAATGGTTATTCCAATTACAGTTGCGCCTGTCTTAATTGTTGTACCCACTAAATTAAAAAAAGAATCCATTTATTTTTGATAACTATCAGAATTAATCATATTAATGGTATTAAAATACCTTTCATGCACTATAATTATCAATTTTATGATGATTTTTTATGATGATTTTTTTTTTTGATGATTTTTTTTGTGATAATATATTATTATATGTTGGAATTATAATATAATGGAAAATATACCTAACAAGGATGATTTTCATACCAAAACTAAACATACTTATACATTATTTCAATTTATTAAAACAAATAAAGATGAACAATTTTTAGAATATATTTCTAATTTAACCCATGATGAGGTAGATGTTAACATGAAAGATGAAAATGGTAATTATCTTATTTTTTTTGCAATAATGATGAATAATAGAAAAATTTTAAAAAAATTAATTGAATACGGATCCCGATTGGATATTTTGGATTCGGAAGGATACGGTGTTCTTTATTATCCCATTAAATTTAATTATTTAGAAATAATTGATGTATTATTGGAAGTTGATAAAACTACAGTTGGTATATCACTGATTAATCTAAAAGATTTTCGTGGTGCGGTTCCTATTTTTTATGCAATTAAATATAAAAATCGGTATGCATTACAAGGATTATTAAGCAATGGAGCGGATGCCAATTACAGAAATAATGAAAATATGAATGCATTACATTTAGCTGTTCTTAAAAAGGATGTGACAATGGTAAAAATGTTAATCAAATATATAAAAAATATAGATGCTAGAACTAACCATGGATCAACCGCGTTACATTATGCATGTAATTTTCAACTAACAGAAATTGTTAAAATTCTGTTGGAAAATGGCGCTAGTCAAAATATTATTGAACTGGAATATGATTTTTATCCTATATTTTATGCTGTTGTACAAAATAATGTCACAATTACAAAACTACTGATTGATTACGGAACAAATCCAAACCACCAGGATTATGTTGGGAATACTGTTATTCACTATGCTATAATGAACAATGATGTTGAAATATTGGATTATATTATTGGCAATTTTAATGTCAAAAGCAAAAATATTAATGTGTATACCGAAGATATTAATAGTAAAAAAGATATTATTGGCGAATTTCTCGATCCAAATATTGTTAATATTGAAGGATTGAGCATTACACACTTATTATTGTATAATTATAAAGATACCTATGATAAATATCTCAATAAAATAATTCCTGGCACAAATCTAAATTATCAGGATAATACTGGTAATACTGTTTTACATGTTATTGCGGAAAATAATTTATGGGAAAAATTCGAATCGCTACTCGATATGAAAAAACTCAATATCTACATCAAAAATAATAATGGAAAAACTGTTGTGGATATGGTCCAACTAAGGGAAAGAGAAACTTTTTTAAACACGATTACAACCAGTTATTATAATTATCTTAAAAAATATGACGAAGGATGGTTACTAGATTGGCAAAATAAATGTTCCAAAAATAATTTAACGGAAATCAACGAGGAAGAATGTTTTAAACTAATACGCGATACAATTTTAAAAGGCAAAATGTCTGTTCCCGTCAAAAAAAATAAGAAAAATATTACAATTATTGAGGATGAATTGGTATATTTTAGTACGTTTACTGGATCTCTTTTGGATCTAATTTCTGGTTTCAAATATTTAACCAAAAAATATCCTAATGCAACATCATTGTTCCATTCACACCAAGAACATACACATGAATTGGAAAAATATAATCAATCATTAGGAATCCAGGAAAATCCACACCAACATATTATTCAATTTGAAATTAGATGGATATACCAACGAATGTTTTTACCACCAAACTTTGAATCAATCATAGAAAATATTATTAACAGCAAAAAATATAAATATATTATTATTGCAATAGGGATAATATTATCAAATGGTTACCATTCCAATGGATTATTTTATAATATTGAAACCAGGATTTTAGAAAGATTTGAACCACATGGATCGGCTTATCCAAACAACTTTAATTACAATCCAGATCTTTTGGATGAAATATTGTACAAAACAATAACAAATATTTTATCCAATATTTACAAAGAAAATATTCGAATTAAATATTATCAACCAAAAAATTATTTACCCAAAATTGGTTTTCAAACATTTGAAAATGCGGAAATTAATATTAATAAAAATATTGGTGATCCTAATGGTTTTTGTACTTTATGGACAATATGGTATTTTGATTACAGACTCAAATATATTGATAAAAGACCCGAGCATTTAGTAAAAAATTTAATTAAACAAATAAAAATTAATAATTATTCTTTCCGCACAATCATACGCAATTATTCTAAAAAAATCACGGATTTACGCGATGCGTATCTGTCCAAAATACAGCGCAACATAAATGATTATTTGAACAATAAACTATCACAAACAGAACTCAAAAAACTTCTTATTGAAATACTAACCGATACTAGCACAACCTAATAAAATCTAAATATCCAAAAAATTTTTAAATCAATGATTATTAATTCAAAAATTATCAAACATCAACAATATCTAATATATATTCTGCATTCATTTTATTTGTTTGAATATCGCCCAAAAAATAATTTATTTTATTTAATTCTTCTTGGTAAAATGGTTCAGATAATATATATTGTTCTTCCCACTCAAAATCATCATCTAATTTTTGTTCACAATAAATATCTATTTCCATGCAATTTTCTTTAAATAAATTTTTAAGGTCAATATGTTTTTCTAATGCCGCCATAATTTCAAAAATTGTCCCTTCTGAACAATTTGGCGAAAATATTTTTTCTAAGAATATTTTCATTGTTTCATAAGTTTCGGATAACATTTCTTTAGTATATTTTACGAATTCTTGTGCCATTATCAAAAACAAATTATTGTGTGCAATATAAAAATTACTATCAATATTGTATGTCAATTTTTTAATAATATTTTGGTAAAATGCTTTTTCAAAAATAAATTGTAGGTGCATAACAAATTTATATTTAATTGATACCGCGTCCATATTTGGATAATCCAATCTAATAACAGAACAAACAAAATGGTCTAAATCCTGGGTTAATTGGTCAAAAAAGAGATCATAGTATGTTAAATGTGTACAATAAAAAATTTCTTTTAGGCCATCCCGAAATATTTTCTTAACAACATAATCCAAATATTTATTAAATACTTTATTCATAATTCTTAATACAGCATACATAATATTGAGTTTATTGCTGTTCATATTACTTGTTTGAGCCAAATCGAACTTGTTGAAAATACCTATTTTATCAACAATTGATACCAATAATTTAACATGTCCAATTGTTCTTGGATAATGATCCATTGTTCTAAACCAATCTGACTGATCGATATTTTTTATTATGATATCATCTAATGACTCTTTAAAAATATTATTTTCCCTTGTCATCTAAATATAAATTATAACATATTTTAATTTAGTACTGGGAGATTGCTATCCAAATTGCTATCCAAATTTTTATGATTATTTTCTGCAAAAAATAATTATAAAAAAATTGTATTCGAATAAACAAAGTGTTGTAATTTATATTTCAAATACTTTTACCTTTTTTATATATTTTCTGGGTTGATTGGGAAGTGGTTTCATTTCTATTTTTTTATTTGTGTCAGCAATAGTTGTATCAGCAATAGTTGTGTCAGCAATAGTTGTATCAGCAATAGTTGCATCAGTAATAGTTGTATCAGCAATAGTTGCGCCAATTTGTATGTATTTGGTAGCGTTATTGTGACTATTTGTTGTTGATGCTAATATATCATTAAAAGAACTTCCTTTAGGAATTGGAATATAATATTCATAAAAACTGGATTGATAAATTATAATTGGTGATATATATTTTTGGTAGATGATATTATCAATATTGACACAAGAATGACTTCTATCATAAAATTTGATTATTACACCAAGAACACGACTAATAATTCTCAAAACAAATTCGATTGGATATTCGTTTGGTAATTGTAACTTTGTCTTCAGTTCAATCAAAAATGAATCATATGTTTTATCAATATCATTACTGATTGCCATTAACAAAAAAGAAGTTTCCAAATCAGTTTCATCATATTTATTGAATATACCTGGTTCATTTTTGAATGCTTCCATTGTGGCAATAATTAGTTGTATCAAGTCTTCTGTGCTATTCACCAATTTATAATGAACAAATGTCTCCAAAATATCATTAAAAGCTTTTTCTGGATATAATACCATTCCTAATTTATCCATTTCTTTTTCGGCATTGGCTTTGCGATTAATATAATGTTGATTAGATTGGTTATAATTTGATGTTATAGTATTCCCATTATGCAACCAAAATGCGTATTTTTTATTTCGTTGTTTGTGTTCATATGTATACAGAAAATTATCATACTCGTATAATTCAATTATTTTTTCTCCTTCAATTTCTTTGGGTGACATATTATCTGAAACTAAAATATTAAAATGATCAATTGCATCCGAAGGGCAATCAACCAATTCCCGAATATTATAATAACTACTAATTAGTAACAATAAATCATCATCTGTTGTATTATTATCCATAAAAATTGTTGCCAGTAATTTAATATTGTTCAATATTGATTCCATATTGGAATTTGTGTAAGCAATAATTTGTTTTGTCATATTTTCAAAAATCGTATTATTTTCGACAAAAAAATTTTTATCTACGGTAATATCAAATGTTTCTAATATTTCTTTGTAATATTGACTTTTTAAAAGTCTAAAACAATATCTCGTCATTTTTTGTGTAATGATACTGACACTATTATGAAGATTCGCATCTTCATTATCAGGTTTATTAATTATTTTTTGGAATATGGACAAAAAACGAATAAAAAAATTACCCATATCCGCTAAAAATTCTTCCAAAAATGCGGTGACTGGCGCAGATATGATTTTATTATATTTTATTATAATTTGGGAAAGAAATAAATGACAAAATTCTTTTTCGAAATATGTTCTAATTATGTGTTCACAATATTTGATTGTTTCTAGATTTATTTTCTTCAAAATTAAAAAAAATGCATCCAATCTTTTTGGAGTTAATTTTAAAACTGTATCAATGTCAAAACTGAGTGCGGGAAAAATTTTTAAAATATCTAACTGTTCCACCAAATAATCCATTTCAGCGATGTTAACAGGATATAAACCAATATCTTTAAACAATTCCGTTTTTTTCATGTTGTCCAATTCTTCAGTACGTTTATTTTTATAACTGGAGCCATTTGGCGAGGGATCAGCATCATAAAAATCGTCCTCAGTAATAACTAAGCTATCTGATAGTGGATCATCCATTTTATTGGTAATTACAAATATATTCCAATTTTTACTAAATCTTACATTATAATAATTCAATTTTTTATTCTATCTTGTCGCTTTAATATAATTTATATTTCGACGATGTCATTAATATTGTTACTCGATTGTTGGATAGAAGTATTTGTTTGTGTATTATAAAAATGATCTAAGGGTTGTTGATCAATTGAAATAATATTGTAAAAACTATCCAGATTGTATTGGTAAATCGCAATTATATTTTGTTCACCAAGAGAATTATTAATAAATAATGGAACAAGATTACTTGAATAAAAAATAATATCAACACAATATATTCTACTAAGTATACGCAATAATATTTCAATGGGATAATCAAATGGTATCATGGATAGTTGTATTAATTGTTCTAGTGCACTATCATAAGAAAGATTGATGTCGTTTGCCATAGTTACCAATACATAATTATCAAATAATGTCATGTCATCATATTTGTTTGTATATCCTACGGTATCCTTTTCATTAATCATTGTCTGGCAAACTACACGAGCAATTTCCTGGGTATTTTTTTCTAATCCTTTTTCGACAAAACAATTTGCAATGGAATGTGTCCAAAATTGTATTTTATCATCTGCTAATTGATATCTAATTTTGAGTAATTTTTCGTTTATACTTTTGGTTTCGTTTTCTAAATTGTGTTGAAATATTTTGGATGTACTATTATTGTGTTGGAACACATTAGGATTATTATACCAATAATTATTAAACATAGCATCTCCTGCATTAATTGAATTATTTTCCCAATCGTCTTCTCGACTTCTTATATCTTTTATAAATTCATAATATTCTTTAAGTATAACGTCATTATCGTAATCTGGAACCAAATGAATATATTCCTGAATAAACATTACCAAACAAATTTTATCATTGTCTTCTAATATATTTTTTGAACACAATTTCAAAATTTTAGTATTATTGGGTAATACTTTAGAAATTTCTAAATAAATAATTTCGTAGAGCGCTTTTATGAATTCTTCTAATTTTTTGATATTAAGTGTTAAATATTCACGAATTTCGTTTAAAGTGGAACCCGCAACTTGCGTATTTTGTTTGGCATCATTATTATATTTGATATGAATTCTAATAATTTTTTCTAGATAGTCTCCAACAATACCAATAAAATCATCCATTGATGTGCCATATTTATTTTTTTTCAGAATACATGATGAAAAATCTCGAAAAAAATTTAGTTTATTGAATATATTTACAAGTTCAGTTGGTGCTTCAGTAAATATATTTATTTTTTCAGCAATATGAATAGCAACAACATTTGTTAAATTTTTATAAAAGTGTGATACATGCCTCAATAAAATAAATAGCGTATCAAGTTGTAAAACGGACATATTTTTAAATTTTCTGGCAGCAGCAATATCGGTATATTCAAAAAATATATTATCATTGTGTAAATAAATAAATTCTGCCATATCACATGGATTTATTGGTACATACTTCATACGAGAAAAATATGCTGAACCATTAATGTTGGTATATACCGAACCATTCTTTGAGTCTTTGTTTCTATCACTAAACAAATTTGAAAAATCATCTGTTTCCATTGGTAAACAAATATACAATTAATGAATTGTTGTGTGCTAATAATAATATATTTTAATAAATATATGGTAACAGTGTTACTGCATATTTATTAATCAATTTTTCATCATTATTTTAGTTAGCATTAGTTGGCATCGTGTTCTTCATAAATTACTTCTTGGTCAACATTTTCAATTATTTCTGTTGCAATCGGTTGACCAGAACTAATTGCTCGAAGTTGTTCAACAATATATATTACTTGATCAAAGTTAGTATTTTTTATGGATAGCATATTAATTAGTTCATTTATTTTACTATTTTGGGAATTATCTATTTTGGATGTGTCCAAATTCTGTATTTCGCTTTGCATTTTTTCGATTAATTGTGTGGCTTGAGTAATAAAAATACTGCTCTTATTGTAATTTTCTAATTTCCTTTGTAGGGATAATTTATTATTATGCGAATCAATATATAACATCTCAATTTGATTGAGAATATTATTTAACCTTTTGTTAGAAGTCTCCATTGTGACGACGTTGAATATTAATATTTAACATTTCTGCTGGGTTATTATTTGTTATTTTATTTTCAATTTTTTTTGATAATGGCATTTCGGATAATAATACATCGAAAGAATCTGCCGCATCCATAATTTTTTCTGGATGTTCCTGAAAATACGGATTTTGTTGGAGGGCAATATGTTTTATTTTTATTAAATTATTCGTATCTTCCGTTGTTGCGGGGAAACTTTTATCGGATTGATCCAAAGCCATTGTAGAAAAATTATCATTACGAATTATTTTTTCGGATTGGTCTTCAAACGGATTTTTCTTTATTTCCGAATTTTTTTTTAAAGCCTTTTGTTCTGCTTCAATAAACATCGGATAATATTTTTGGAGAACTGAATGTGTAATAATATTTTTCATAATCATTTGCTGTATATTTTGTAGATGCATTTTTTCTTTTGTGAGATGTTTATCCAATAAATCTTTTAATTTATCTATTGGTAAATATTTATTGTTATTTATATTTTTTGGATCATAAAATTCGGACATACATACTTGGAGTTCAAATAATTTTTTATCTTTGGATTCAATAATTCGTTCTAATATATTTGTTCCCAATTTGATTCCATCATCTAATTGTTTTCTAAATGTTGATTGGATATCATGTATAAAACAAATTGTTGCATTAATACCAGATATTTTTTTATTAGATAACATTGCTGTTAATGGTTCGGCTGTATTTTTATCAGTATTTGTCGTAACAATAGAAATAATATATGGTCCATCTTTTCTGTTTAGCATATATCTAACATTATTTTTAGACGATAATTCACAAATATTTCCAATTGTTAATTGATTAGTCAAAAGACAAATTAAATCAATATCGTGATATTTTTTGAAAAATTCCAAAGCATTTGTCAAATAAAAATTACCATCATTGTCATTTTTTAAATGATAAACATATAGTTGTCCATAACAACTATTTTGAAATGTTACTTTGAAATTTTCAATATTCAAATCATTGTTTGGCATAACAATAAGTGCAACATTATTTATTTTTTTTGGTGGTTCAATTGTTGTTATTTTTTTGATAATATTTTGGTATTTATTAGCGGATAGCGCTTTATTTAATCTTGAATAGAAATCAATAGCAGTTGTATATTTTTCTTTTTCCGAAATGGCATAAAAATATTCTAGAAGCAAATATACTTTACCTGTATTATTTGGATGTAATCTCATCCATCCTTTAAGGCGAATTCTTTCACCTGGTTTGGCTTGTGAAAGATCTTCTTGTGTATGACATTCTATTATTTTACTATTGTCTTCCGTTTTAATAGTAAAAAATTGATGGTCAATATTAATTGTTTCTATGATAGCATCAATTTCAATCGCTTTTTTGAAACCAACGTTGATTGATTCCAAAAGTTTTTGGTGTATTTTTGAGAGATCCTTAGGCATGATATCAAATAATATATTGTAATTAATATTATTTAATATTAATATGAAACCAATTAAATATTCAATTTTTTATTTTTTATTTGTCGTATAATTGTGTGTTTATTTTTTTATTTTTAAATAAATAGTAGTACAATAAATAACATATTATCAATATTGCAATAAGTACTAACATCCAGTATAACGGCTGTGATAATACTTTTTTTTCAGGATGCGCCAATTTATTGATTTCGTTCATTGCTTCATCATATGTGAGCATTGGTTTACCAGTATAATAATTAACAATATTATGTAAATCAATGACCCATTTTGTTAAATTTGTTCTGCTAGATAGTGCTTCTTGTGTTAGTGGATATTTTTTTAAATGATTAGTCAAATTGTTACGACATTTATTACACGGTAATACGTATTGTAGCGAATTAAAAAATTGGTAATAATGTTGTTTATCTTCATCCGTTGGATATTGAGGATAATCGAGTGTAACAAGGTGCATAAAATTCCATCCATATTTTCCCCAAATTTCTGGCAACATTTTTATCTATATACATTAGCAACAAAAAAATATAGTGTGTGATTTTATATATAATTTTACATAAAACCAACCAATTAATTTTTATTAGTAATATTAACAAAAATTAATTCATTTACATACTTTTTAAAGGTGCAGAACCCAATACTAGTTCATACTGTTTTTTTCGTGGTGATTCTAAAGTTATCACAAGACATTCAGATTGGGTAAGTTCAATTTCTGATTCATTTAAATCACTCAATGTGAATACTTTTTTACCATTCACCGCAACTAAAGTGTGGCATTTGATTGTTTGTTTTTTTTTATTAGGAATGAATTGTGGCAAATCGTATGTCTTCGCCAGTAAAGCATTCAAACAATCAATAACAATAATCATATTCTCGATATTATCTATTAAACCATCCAAAAAATGATCAATTGTATCATTTTTTAGTATAATTTTGGCTCGCATTGTAATATCCAATATTTCATGTGTTAATTGTACTACCACCAAACCTCCTATTATTTTATAGGGTATCGCACATATTGGATAAAAATATGGTTGATCAGTTAGGGGAATACCTAATTCTAGTTTATTGAAATACTGATCGTCTATAATTTTTGAAGTTATTGTTTTTTTTCTCCGCACAAATGATAATTCGGCGGTTAAAATATTTTCAATGTTCAATTTTAAATATATATCAAGTGGTATATATTCTTTAAAATCATTATCGAAAACAGTTGCAATTTTATTATTTATTGCAATAATATTACCATTTATGGCCACAAAGCTATCATTTGTTTTGGGTGGAATATTAAACACTTCCGGCTTAGATTTTACAACCAATACAGATTTTTTGGAAATTTCATATGTAAATGGCATGCATATCGGTCCATGATATTTTTCAGGTTTATTTGAATAATTAATAAAATCAGTAACGATTTTCGATAAACTTTTAGTTGGTATTACAAAAAGTTTATTCTCCTCGGTCTTGGAAATTAAACCAACAGGCTGGAGTTTTCTATTGAATATAACAGCCCCATGTATACCATGTAAATCGTATTTTTTACTGGTGACAGAAAATTCATACACATAATTCGATGGCACAAATGTTTTATCATAAATTATTGAACCCAAAAACTTTACATCATAAATATGCACATAATAGTTTATTTTTTCGGATTTTAAATCCATATCCATTCTGACAGTGTAATAAGAAGATCGTTTGGTGGGTACGATAAAATTGTTTTGATTCGCTATATTGTAAGATGGACAAACTATTTGTGGATCATGATAACCATGTAATATTTTACTCATGGTTAAATCCAGTTCATCACGTTTTTTTGTTCCTAAAATAATAATATTGTGTTCAATGGATTGAAATAAAATATGTAAATTATTGCGCATAACCGAATCAGTAGCAGTAAAATAACTATGATACATAACAATACGTTTACAACCAATAAATCTATCCCTTGTTGTTAGGACATATTTTTTATTATGATAATTTATAATAAGTCCAGTGGTTTGGTAAACAGAACGATTATCAGTTTGTCGCCATGCAAAATCATTCGCATTATAACCGTAAATAACGACCATCTGTCCCAAATTTTCTTTAGATCCTAACGCTCCCATAATAAATAAGTTAATGAACTTTTCTATTAAAAGTATGTATTGTACAAACAATTAAATATTAATGCATCGTTTAAGAATTTGATATATTCAATTTTTTATCGCAATGTAACATTATGCTGTTAAACCCGATTTGTATATTTCTTTTCGAAGAATTTCAGAAATTGTTGGATTGCCAATTTGATCCAGATACGCAATTAATGAGGAAAGACTAAATAGATGTTTATTAGTACTAATAATATTAATGGCCTTTCTAACATTTTCATTATCATCAGCAAAATATAAAATATTATTTTTGCTGTAAAAAAAATAGTAATAGTAAACGGGATTTAATTGTATAACCCATTCTAGTTTGACCGGAGTTAAAAATACGGCACCAATCGTGTTAGCTCTGTTTTCATCATTATGATAAACAAGATAATCTGTTTTGTATTTTAAAAATGTCTTTTCTAAAATTAATTTTTTTGACCAATACATTGGATCCATTCGAATACCTTTATTAATTCTCAAATAATAATCTACTTGATTTTTCATTACGTTTGTTGAAAATGCTCTAATATATGTTTCCAACATACGATCCCATAATGGTTCAGTAGAATATGGACTGGTGATAATACCAGGAAGAGATAATTTTTTATGAGCCCATTCAATAACATCAGTTTCATTCTTTTTGCCATTTGTTATTTCATACTGATACATCCAGATTTTTTTGTTTAGTGTGAATAAGTTGTTTAAATATTCAACCACAAAAATTTGTAATTTTTCAGGATCAATCCTATTATCATTAGCAATAATATTAATATGTGCGTATGCATCTGTTTTTTTTATTTTATCTGTGAAATCAATTGTTATTTCTTTAATATAATTAAAAAACTCGTCATCAGTATTTAATTTTCCGGATTTAAACATTTTGTTTAATAATACGAATTCATTATAAGGTAAAATTGGGTTATTTTGCCTATAATTTTTGATAGTTTTTTGGTATAATTGCTTATAATTTTTGAATTGTGTTTCCAAACCAATATTTACTTCGGTTTCTTTGAATAAATCATATTTTTTCATAATACTTTTGACACTGTTCCATAATTTCCATAAAAAATAAATATCGCCTTTTTCCGTTAAATGTGTCTTAAAAAATTTTTCGATATCTTGTCTGGATTTGACTTTTCCGATCCATTGGCCTATATCAGGTACCGTATTTATTAAAATAATTAGGGCTAATGTATCTTTTTCGATGCCATACGGTATAGAATAACTGTACCATAATAAATTGTTTGTATCATTTAATATTTTTAATGATGATACTAATTTAATTTCATCAATATTTGTTAATATTTTAGATTTAATTGTTGTTGCTAGCGCATTTATCGATTGTATGGATTCACTTTGATAATAATTTTGGAAATATTTTTGTATCATGGAATCGGTCGATCCGGTATATTTTAATTTTACATTAACAGAATATGGTGGCAAAGTAATAGCCAAAAGTTGTAATTTAGCATCATCTATGGCTAATGAATATTTTGGCAAATCAAATTCACTAAAATTAATATTCCCAAAATGACATTTCGCAATATCATCGTTACTAACTATAATATCATTGGCTTTGAGCAAATAATAATAATATGAATAGCTGACCGATGGATTACATCTTAAACTTTCCATTTTTCCGGTATACATGTTTCTTGTAATAATATTTTCATCTGGATGGATTATGTAAAAACTTAATGATTGGTCTTCTAAAATAGTATTGTAATAACCAGTATACCCCCTGGAAAAAAATTCCGTATTTGGATCACTCGAATATTCTTGAAAGTAATAATCGTCATGGTTGGCTACTAAATATTTTCTAAAATTTGTTCGCAATGTTTTGATATCGTAATCTAAACCGTCTGATTTACCATAATACAGATAATATTCATTAATATTTGTTTTATCGGGAATATACATATACTGATTTTGGATAATATCCAAATATGGATGAGGATTTAGTAATATTTCATAAATTAAATATTTTGAATCGCTTCCACCACTTTCTTTTTTTTCTTTTAATTTTTGTAAATTATGAATATTATTAATATCATTTTTCGGCACAATAATAAAACTATCTTTTGGATCTGATTCTAATAATGGAACAATAATATCTTTGATATTGGCATCCGCAATTTTGTAGGCAGTTTTATTATTGGCGATTTTTTCCCTGTCGTACATATAAAAAACTTCACCTGAGGCAACACGGCCAACACGTCCACGTCGCTGTTCGGAACTAGATCCGGAAATTGGTGTTACTAACGTTTTTGAAATACCCTCTAAAGCATCATATACCACAGTTTTAGCATAACCAGTATCTACAACATATCTTAAATTTTTAAGTGTTATTGATGCTTCAGCAATATTTGTCGCAATAATAACAGCGCGATTATATGTTCCGGCTGGGACTTTTCGTGTTATATCATTTTCATCCAAGAAAACATCATCCTTGAATCGAGTATATGTTGATAGTGTTTGATGAATTTCGCTAATGAAATTTTTGGTTTCATCACTCAATTCACTATAAAATCCCAATGCAATTATATTTGCTGGAGTTTGAGCATTGATTTCTTTTACGGCTTTTTGAATATCCGCTTGTCCTGATAAAAATAAAAGTATATCACCAGTTGTGGTAGTATTAGCTACTTTTATTGTTTGGCGAATACCATAATCCACAAAATTAGTTTCATTTATTAGGTCAGCCTCCGATTTTGGTAAATAATTATCCTTAATAACATATTGTGTGGTACGCCCTGGAGGACTGATATGTATTCTTCTATCCATATTCGCTCGATCCAATTCCTGATTTTCAATAAATGCACTTAAAGGATATGTTCGATTATCATTGATTTTTCGATAATATCTACGATAAATTGGTTCATCGTCTTTTATTGTAGCACTAACAATGACCAATTTAATACTATTGTTAATATAAGTTACGTCTCTTGCTAATGTTAAAATCATATCCATGTTTGCATTGTGTTCATGGGCTTCATCCACTATTATAATATCGTATTTGTTTCCGGGCAAGTATGTTTGTGCCCATTCTACTGGTTTATTATTGCTATCAACAATAGTAGTATCCGGTACTGATCTGGTCATAAAAGGGGATCTTTTCATTTCTTCATATAGAGTACCATCTGTTACTATTCTTAAAAATGAACCGGTATTTTCAGTATGTTCTTCTGTTTGATGTTTATATTGAACGTAATAATTGGAGGTGAATATATCCTTGTCATACTGCTCATTATATTCGTTAATCGGTACTCCCATTTCTCTGGAAATATTTTTAGCATTTCCGACCGTTGGAGAAACACGTGGTTGCGTACAGATAATTTTACCATTTGAATTGTAATCTAACATTTTAAGACTGTACATTAATAATTTCGGAACCTGTGTAGATTTACCTACACCAGTTGCACCAGTCACATACATAATACGGTTATTCATATAATGATGAAAAAAATTAATCTGACTCACCCAATTCATTGCGTAAAAAAAAGGCCAAGATTGTTCAGATGTTAATACTTCAAAATAATCTTTAGTAAAATTTGATGACCCAATTTTTGCATTTTGAGATGATGAATAGTTTTTGGATTTAAATGGAGAGAGTTGTCCATATGTTTCGCCGGTAACAAAATAATACGCATTTTCTTTGTACCTTTTTTGGTTTGCGCCTGTAAAATATTGTACAGTCATTTCTTTGTGCTGGTATTGTCGTTTACTTTTGTCATCTGTACTACCGCTAGATTCAATAATAATATTATCGGTAATTTTTTTATTCGGATGAAAATCACTCAATAAACCATGATAAATTAACGATTCAAAAACAATATCAACTATTTTTGTTCTGATTAACTTATGCATTAGTTCATTCATTTTTGGAAGATCATTTTTACTTATAAAAGGATAGAAACGACCAATATAAAAATTTATATTAAACCAATTAGCTTTGGACCAATCATTTTCTTTGTGCTCAATATCAAGCATTCTAATAAGTACCATTTGTACTAATTCCGGTTTTAATGAATACCATAATTGTGGTATTTGGGTATATTTTTTGGTTTTTTTGTCGATATAGTTTACCATTGATTTACAATAATTATAAATATTTTTTGGCGTAATGTAAATAATATTTTCGGTATTACCCGATTCATCCGAATTAATTTTATCAGTGGTCAAATATGGTTCTTTTTTGATTTGTGTTAAATAATAGTACCATGATTTCTTGAATGCGGATAACTGATCATAAAAAAATAAATAAATTTCTTCTATTGGGACATTAGCTAAACCTGTCTTAGCATTTTTTGTTTTTTCGGGTGTGATTTTGATATTTTCCTCATTATCTTCTTCTTCATCTGTTAAATCAGGGGACAAAATTAGTTTTTTTTCGCTAATCAGTTCTTGAGAATTTTTATGATACTTACTAAAAAAAAAGTAGAAGGAATTTAATATTGTATTATCATAAATATTAATGCTTGATAGAAAATTATTCCACTGATATACAAAAGTATTTGTTTCATTTTGGGTAAGTTGTGACCAAAATAAACCTTTCCATATTATTTTTAAATTAAATTTGGTTTCCAAATACGTAATGTAGGAAATTAATTTTCCGGAAATATCAATATCAAAAATTAACCATTTTTTATTTTTTATTTCATGATAAAGATGGTTCGCCATAACATTATAAAAATCTTGGTAACTAATTCCTGGATTTGGATCAATATAATTATTTATCATTACTACTCCAGTAACCTTACCATCACGAACAGTTTCCATAGAACCATCAGTATTGGTAACAATTTTACCTACTATTTTGGCAACAGTATCGGAATATAAATTGGTATTTTTATATTCGTCCATTCTTACTGGTAACACATCTACCCAATTAATGTATAATTTATTGGCTGCTGTTTCAATACTCATTAGTAGTAATTCCAAATGATCGAGAAAATATTCTTTAATAAATGGTCTTTTGAAAATAGTAATATTATTACCAGTGCCATGACGAATACACCGATTAAATTGAGAATTATTGTATAATGGCATGCCTTTTTCATCCAATTTTAAATAAATATCCTCTAAATTTTCAAGGCGATGCTTATTATCATCAGTTTCATTGTCATCAATAAATGGTAACATGATTGCAACAACAGCCCTAAAATCTAATAATTTATTTTGTGTTAATTGTTCCCAAAGTATGTTTTCATTTTTTAAATTATTTTTCCAAAAACCAAATTTAATACATATAAAATTTATTATTCTAACAAGACTATCTAACAACAATTTTTTATCTTCTGCTCTGAGTATTGGAAAAATTCGGTCGATAACTTCTTTTTGCAAATATTGGTATTGTATATCACCTGGTTTAATCCATGTTACCATACCCGAAATATTATCCCAATTGTAATTTCTAATTATGTTATTTGTTTCCATTATACATATATTCTAATAAGAAACTTTGAATTTTGGTATAATCGAACCTTTAAAAAATATGTAAATGCATATATTTTTAGAGAACCGATTTGATAACATTTTAAGAATCATTAAAATATTGTATTAATTATATAATTAAAAAATGGATAATGTATATTGCCAAACGAATTTGATATTGGCTTATGTTATAATAATAGTAATACTGTTGATAATATTTTTTTGTTTGATCCCTAATCCATGCGCTAAATAATTTTTTTTTAAATTCTGGATATTCTGTTATTTAGCTTGCTCATTTTTGTGGTTGTTTTATCTGTATGTAAAGATAATTGGCTAATTGTATCTTGTTGCAAATGCAATTCATTATTTATGCCAAGACCAGATTGTTTGATACGATCAACAGAATTTGCGAGTTCATCTAATAATTTGTCGATTTCATCATCCGTTTCGTTTTCCGTTTCTTTTTCGATTTGATTAAAATTTTTTGCCATACTGGTTATATGATTATTATTTTTTGGGGTAGGCAACGCTGGTTTAAAAATAGAACCAAATGATTCACTTATTTCTTTTGGTTTGGTAAAAAAATAATTTGTTACGTATCCACTAATACCGGATATAACATTCAAATTTTGGTTTGCTTTTTCCTGATTTTGATTAATGTTATCAAGATTTTGATGTAATTTCCGTAATTTATCGCCTTGATTCTCTAAATCGCCTAATGTTTCACCAGTTATTTGTTCGGATTCATGGGCAATTGCTAAAATGGATTGCAAATACTTATTGATTGGTATTTGGTTAGTTTCTTTAGATTCTTGCATTGTTTGTTATTGCAATATTTAATATTAGCCAATATTAAATATTATAATTGTCAAATTTTTGGAGAGTCAATTATTTACTAATATTCCTTGACAACAAAATTATTTTTATTTTTGTCGATCTTGGAAACAGAATATTTATTGAAGTGATCCAATAATTCGTATGGTATTAAATAATTTTTTAATAATTCATAATCTATTGGTAAGCCAATTTGAACTAATTCATTATACGGATACATTGACCATATTTTACTAGCCACTGTTTTTTCGTAAATATATATGGGTAATAGATTTTTCATGGTGTATAAAAAATTGAATATTAGATAATTTGGTTTAATCAGTTGGTCTACCAAATGCAAATTTTTTTCCAAATCTATTGCTTGTCCCAATATCATAATATCATTTTTGGGTATTACAATACAACTTCCAACATCACCGATTTTTAGTAATATACCGTGGGTTTCTATTTTAATGATTTTATCATCATATTCATAATAGATATACTCGATATCGCCTATATATTCGTCGTCCAAATATGAATTTTTGTTTAACCAGTGAATAAATATATTTTCGGAATGCATATCCACTGGTACTATATTGTTTCGTTGTAATAAATTATGTGTATGAATATAACTAATTGTTAAATAATCTATTAATTTGACTATATCACATTTTTTACCATTGGGTAATTCGACCTCATTCTCATCATTTTTATTTACCAATATGTATTTTATCAGGTGAAACAATGTGGCTAAATTATTAGTCCATTTGGTTAAATTTTTATTCCTGTCTCGTAGAAAAAAAAGCGGGCCTTCATTGTATCCTTCTAGCGTCATCTCAATATTTTTTAATAACCCGTGTCTCTCCATAACTATTTTGTCAACAAATGTATTATTTTTACTGCCGCAACTAGAATAACCAATCATAAATGGCAAATGCGGTGATACTTTTCTGTACCATAATTTATTGAAATATGACAATATCATAGCTTCCAAAGTGATGTTCACATAACCATAAATGTATAATTTTTTATCAATGGTAACAATATGAAAATCGCCTTCCTCATTAGCTTTTTTGACAACAATATTCATCTTGATTTTCTTTCCACTTGATGTAATTACATCTATCGTGCTACCTGGTTGTGATACGTAAACTTCACCATATAAACCTTTTCCCAAAATATTATCGCAATATGTTTGATTGTTAAGACTAGACAATAAATCTTTTTCGATGGTACTAAAATTTTCATTTTCAATAAACTCGACAATATCAAAAAACTCGTTTGTATCGGTATCAGTATCATTTTCACCTCCTATAATAATTGCATTTTGATTTTTTAGTTGAATATATTTTGCTTTGTACTTGGTATATTTTTCATGATAATTTACTCGATGCATTCAAATATATTTATTCGTTATATATTTATTTAAATTGATCGATATTTACATATTTTTCGAAGGTGGCGCGTATCGATCATTTCTTTTTCAACAAATATTTTATTTTATTTTTTTTTGTATAAATCAATTGGGCAGTCTCTATTATTATTTGGTTTAAATTTAGTACTATGTGTATTTATAATATTGATAATTAGTTTTTTGTAATGTAACATTGCTGCATAATGAATAAATGTATTACTATTTTCGTTTATTTGGTTTATTATTTCGTTCAATTTTTTTGTTTGTATCGATTTACAAATACTAATTATTAACATTAGATCATTTTCGGCATTCGAATACAAATAGCATTTGATAATATTAATCAAAAAATAAGAATAATCATGTCTTTCCATAATATTAAATAACAAAATGCTCAAATTATATTGTTGTTCATAAGTATAATTTTCAAAAGTCATCACTCTTTTGAACCAAAGTAAATCTTTGGTAATATCTAATTCGGGTATCTTGATGAGTTGATTTAAAATTTCATAACTTTGCTTAAATGAGCTGGTATTAAATGCAGCATCAAATATGGATAACCCATGCATATTTTTTGCCAAACTATTATTTGATGTGAAAAACACATTATTAAAATCATAGTTTCTTTTTTTGAGAACACACAAAAATTTTTCAAACTGGTCAGGTGCAATAATAGTTTTATGTGTATAATACATTACAAACGTGATACCTTTATTATCGGTATGATTAACATTCAATTCTAAATCAGAATCTAAAATTTTGATAATATTATTGAGAGAATTAATTTTGTAAATAAAATTTTGGCCAAATTCATTAAGCAAATTAACATTATTATGATTCATAATTTTGTGAAATATTCTCCCAAAACCATCATGAGTAGCCACCCTAAAAATAGCTACCGGATATAAAAAAAGTATAACATTAAATACTTTATCACAATTTTGCATCCGATATATATTATTCAAATATCGAACAAGATATGATTTAATTATTTTTTTGGTATAATCTTTAAATAATAATGGATTCATTTCATTTTGGGAATAACATAAATTAACAAAATTAGTAAAATTTATTTTTGCGGGTGGTTGTTGTGATGATGTATTTTTTTGTGTTCTTTTTTAAAAAATTGCATGGAGTTTTTTTATTATCAAAAAATTCAATTTATTGGGATGTATGAATTATTAAAAAAATCAATTTTTTAAAAAATTTTGAATAATTAAATTCTAATGCGAAAAATGACTTAATAAAATATAATAGAAGTTAATATAATGTCCGATAGTATTGGTTCATTTCTTAAAACCATCGATAATGAAAAACAGCCAACACCAAAAGTTTATTCTAGAAAGGTATTATCTAATTGGACAAAAAAAAAATTATTTTCGTACCAGGAAAAACATGTTATTAAATTGATTACCATCCTACTAACATATAATATCGCATTGGATTCATCCGATACTGGTATTGGAAAAACATATGTGGCCGCATCAATTTGCCGAGAACTTGGACGTAGACCAATAATTATTTGTCCAAAGACTCTCATATTTAATTGGATTTGTATTTTGGAATTTTTTGGTGTAAAACATTATGATATTGTAAATTACGAAACAATTAAAAATGGTAAAACATATTGCAATGATAAATATAAAACAAGAAAAAAATCACCTTTTGTGGATACCATCGAACCTGATCCAGATGATCCGCATAAAATTTTTTATCAATGGCATGTACCAAAAAATGCGATTGTTATATTTGATGAAGTGCATAGATGTAAAGATCCTTCAACAGATAATGGAAAATTATTGGTATCTACCAAACAACTTATTAACCAAAAAATTCCAATTTTATTATTAAGCGCAACTGTTTGTGAAAAGTTTACCGATATGAAAATTCCATTTTATCTTTTTGGATTTATTCCCAATACCAGAAATTATAATCATTATGTTCGTACTCTTGCATTAAAGTATCCCAAATATCGTGTTAAAAAATCTAATTTTCAGAAGACATCCGATTATAAAACAGCAAGGGAGAATGCCCGATCGATGACTATTTTTGAAGAAATTAAGGATTTCACCGCAAGAATTACAATAAAAGATCTTGGTGATAAATTTCCGGTAAACCAAATATGCTGCCAACAATTTATTGCCGAAGAATCTGATACTATTTCGGAAGCATATAACCAAATAGCTGTACATATGCTAGAATTAAAAAATAATCCCGGTAAAAATCATTTGGCTAAAATTCAAAAATTAAAACAAGAAATTGAATTAAGAAAGGTTCCCATTTTTATAGAACAATCTGGATTATATCTGGAAGAGGGTAAATCTGTTGTTATTTTCGTTAATTATTTAAATACATTATTTATGTTGGCAGAAGAACTCAATATACAATGCAGAATATACGGCTGTGATAAAAATGGTGTTGGACAAACGATGGAACAACGGCAAAAAGCGATTGATTTATTTCAATCCAACGAGGAACGTATTATTATTTGTCAAATGAGGGCAGGAGGTGTTGGTATAAGCTTACATGATTTATATGGAAATCATCCACGTGTTTCATTAATTAATTTTCCTGATACAGCAACCGATTTACTACAAGCATTAGGAAGAATACATCGTTCCGGTTCCAAATCAATAGCATTACAAAGAATTATATTTGTGGCAAATGTAGAATATGAAAAAAAAATTATGGATAATATCAATAAAAAATTAACAAATTTAAGTGCAACAAATGATGGTGATCTAAATAGTTATAAGTATGGTGTCAAGGAAATCATAAGAAAGACAGTACCCAAACATAATAAAAAAACTATTGTCGATGTATAATTTTTTTTAATCTAAATTAAAAAAAATTAACAATTAAATTAATAAATCAGTTCTATTTCTCTTTTTTTGTATTCTGTTCCATAAAATAATAAATTGGTTACTGTTATAATTGCAATTTAACAAATCAGTTATTGTTTCCAACTCCAATTCATCATTACCTATTTTTTTTGATTCGTCATTACATACGATTGTGTCAAAATCATACTCGACAAATTGAATGTTTAATGGTTCAAGCAATTTAACAAGTTCCGATATTTCTTCTTCAAATCCACAATCATGTTTATCCTTTCGGTATAATAATCTGGTGTATCTGCAAAATAAAGTATTTTCTTTATAATATACATCATCTTCCACAAAATTAAAAATAATATTTTGGTTTGTTTCCTTATAATAATATGCGTACTTTTTTTTTCGTTTATTGTATTCCATAACACTCATTTCATTTTTAACAGATAATGGCAATGTATATACTATGGTTTCGTCATTTTGTAAACAAACCGAAATTAAACAATATTGTGCTCCATAATTGTCGCTATCGGAACAACAGATTCTTCTGCGATTCCCACCAGATTCCATGCTTGTTACCAAACTACATACCGATTGTATTTTGTTAAATTTAGCTATTGCTTTTTCGACAGTATCAATAAAATGGTACGCGGGCTCTTCACTAATCTTAAACCAATAATGATAACGAGATAATTCATTTTCTAACAAATCTTCTTCTTCATACTCGTTATATTGCTCATTTTTGTTGTATGTTACCACATCGAAAATAGCATAATGATAGTATTCCATTGCCAATTTTCTAATAAATGGATCCACCATTTCACGAATATTTTGTGGTAGATGTGCCATTTTTTGTTATTATTAAAAAGAAAATATTATGTGGTTCTTTTTAATAAAAAATTCAATTTTTTTAATAATAGGAAAGATTGAAATATTGAATCAATATTATCTAAACAGATGAATTCATATATTTAAATAATATAATGAATAACAAACCTAAACAATCTTTACCTCGTCTTATAAATGCGGTGGAAGATAAAGTAGTGACACGATTTCCTCCAGAGGCATCTGGTTATTTACATTTGGGTCATATCAAAGCACTTCTATTGAATTATTTATACGCTAAAGAATACAATGGAAAAATTATTTTACGATTTGATGATACTAATCCAGAAAAAGAAAATCAGACTTTTGAACAAGCTATTCTAGCAGATATCAAAACTTTAAATTTAGAATGCGATACAATTACATATGCTTCGGATTATTTTGATCAAATTATAGAATTTGCGCATACACTTGTTACAAATAATTTAGCATATGTTGATTTTAATTCTGGTGAGCAGATTAGTAACGATAGATCAAATTTCCGAGCCAGTCGTTATCGTGATACAAATACTGAAATAAACAGGTTTAATTTTTGTGAAATGATATCGGGAAATCTAACTAATTGTTGTTTACGTGCCAAAATTGATTACAAATCTAAAAATGGATGCATGAGAGATCCAGTAATATTTCGACAAAAAAATCAATCACATCCGAGACATGGATCAAAATATCTGGTTTATCCAACATACGATTTTGCTTGTCCAATATTGGATGCTCTTCAGGGCATCACACACGCAATGCGAAGTGTCGAATATAAAGATCGGGACAGTCAATATAATTGGTTTTTGGATAAATTAGGTCTAAAAAATGGATTGTATCCAATCATTATGGATTATGGGAAATTAATATTTTCTCACACAGTTCTAAGCAAAAGAAAACTCGCCAAATTAGTAGAATTTGGTTTGGTTGATGGCTGGAATGATCCAAGAATGCCAACAATCCGAGGTATTTTAAGTAGTGGTATCTAACTTGAACCGCTGTTATCCTATATTAAAACACAGATTATGAGTAAAGCCGTAGTCCTATTAACATGGGACAAACTATGGAATTTTAATACAACATTTTTGGATAAAATATCTAAACGGTTACACACAGTGGGCCCAAATATCGTCAAAATATCTTTGTCAGGTGACTTACCAGAGTACGTTGATTTAATAAATCATCCAAAAAATAATGCATTAGGAAAAAGAAGAATAATAGTTCTGTCCAATATATTGGCGGACCATGAAGATTTTATTGATGTTAAACTAAATGACAGATACACATTGATTGGTATTGGTAATACTATTGTCGCTAATTTGGATCCAATTATTCTACAATATAATAAAAATGACCCTGATTATAAATCAACAAAAAAAATTACATGGTTACCAGATGATGATACAAATATTAAATTGGTAGTACGATCATTTGGGCATTTATTATCAAAACCAAAATTAGATAGTGGTGATAATATACTTGATATATTTAATAAAAATTCTCTCACTGAAACAACATGGCTTTTCGAAAAATCGATTATTGAAATGGGCATCGGTTCTGTTTTTCAAGCCATGCGAAAAAATTATTGTTATGTTGATAAAAATAATGACAGAATGATAATTAATATTGTTCCCAGTAAAAATAATTAATTTATTAATTTATTAATTAATAAATTAATTAATCATACTTCCGTCTAAATTCTTCGGTCCATTCAATAGATTCTGCTGTCGTAGGATACATTTTAATATGACCATATGTACGATAGAAACGATTGGACATTTTCCTGCTGGGAAACCAGAATCCCGGACAAACCAAATAAATATTTTTGTACTCACCAGTAATTAACATGTTGAATTTATGTTGTGCCAATGGATAAATATGGTCGGATAATGCAATCATAAAATCCATCCATGCACCAGATGGCATCGATTTAATTGCACCCATTGCAGTTGGAATATCGGTAGCGTTACAAAATATTGCCGCACAATTATTATTTTTTGCTGATGAATATTTTTTATATATTTTATCTATTTGTTCTTTTTTAATTTTATCAATGATATACATTCTTAATTTTCTAATATAATCATATGCGCTAGTAATTGTATTTAATTCACAATAGGTATTATTTTCAAATGATGCTCTCCTGGTAGCATTTTCGCCATGTTCAATATTTTGCAAACAAATCGCCAAGCTTTGAGGATTTTCTTTGAATGCTGTACATTTTTTATACATATCTGGTCCACATGTATGTTCGAAAATATTTAAAATTTTCTCCATTGGTGCATAGAATTTTTGGAGTACTGTTACTGCTTGGATGGATACATTATCGATATATCCATCCAACTCAATTATATTATTTTCAAAATTGATACTATTGTCAGTATTAATTTTTTGTTCAAATTGGGTACTATTTTGGGTGAGTAATTCGCAACCGATTCTATAACAATTTTCCACTTCTAAAGAACTCGAAGTAAATTTATTGGCTACCAATTCGGTATATAATGCGAGAGGATCATCGATTAATGTTTTTCGATCAATTCCTAAAATTTTGACCAACAAATCATCATCAAATGATTTAATTAATGGATTTCCATGGAAATTTTTGTTCCATCTTCTTAATTCTTCTTCTACAAGGTAAAAAATGAAATCATTGCTGGTTAAATCCAGAGTGATTTTTTCGGCAAACAAAGGTATCGTGTACAGTATATTTAGTTGTTCTAAAAAAATACTATTATTAGCAATACTATCGATAGTTCGGATTGTTCGATTATCAATGTATCGATTCGCTTTTTCTATTATTTTATTAAAATAAGCTGGATAGTCACAACAAATTTGGCGACATACGTCATAAACTGCTGATTCGTATATTTGAATAAATTCCGTTTGGTCAAGTGACCTAACATGCGATAATAGTGCAAAAGGGATTGAAACCATTTGTAGAAAATCGTATCCAAGAATATCCAAAGTACACATCCAACCAAATGATAATTTACTGTACTCTCTTGACAAAGACCAATGTTCTGGACAAATATACATGGGCAATATGGCATTAATTTCATCACGTGCTTCACCAACAATAATATTTGTTTTAGAATTGGGATCGAAACCTCCATGAGCGGTATTATCCGCATTTAACTTAAATAAAACAGAATCCATAAATGAATTAAATGATATTTTGGATGGACAAATACTATTTATTCTGATATTATCAGGACTAGCAACACTATTTTCGGAACGACTAATATTAAAAGTTAAGCACATCACATCCGAATTTTTCATTGATTCAATGATATTATTGCATGATACTACACAAGTATAATCATCTGTACCACTTGGTAATTTATTTTCGAGATCTACCCAATCAATTGTCATAATAGTTTCATTAATTTTATTACTAATTTCTTCTTCCAAGTCAGCATTTGTTGCAATACGTGAATTTAATCTTTTCTGTACACCTTTCTTGAGTGCATGACTATAGGCTTTATTAGCTAATTTAGCCAAAGTATCATTATTGAGTTTGATATTTTTTCGCCATTTTTTCAAAACCTTACCAATGAATTTTTTACACGATAAATATGTTTCCGTTGCATTTTTACGCGCAAATAATGGAAGTCGTGCAAAATCCTTTTTTAGTGATTCCAACGTGGCATCCAATAATAATGTTTTATCAGCTGTTTGTTTGATAAAACCATTTGTTCGTACCAATTTCATAATTTGGTCGCGAATATACATGATGTAAAATTCGATTGCTCCTCCATTCAGTTGTGATTTTTCAGGAGATAATATAGATATATCTGAACCAGTATCCAATAAAATTTCACCAGTTATATCTTGATTAGTTAATACCAAATAGCATGTTCGTCCGTCTTCAGATAATAATTTATGTTCAATATCATTAATTATTAATTTGATACTGGTCATTTCAGTATTGTCAAAATCCATCTGGGTAGTAAATCTATATAAAAGTATATAAATTTTTTAAGAGTTCTTCAACCCTTGAGTGTCCCCATTTACTCTTATCCACTGGCTAGGCTTCGTGGACGTTTAGACTTATTGGATTACATAATTTTAATCCTGTTATTTTTTTTCTTTTTATTCCTCTTTTTTCTTCCCATTTTCTCATTATATTTATTGCCCCATTTAAATCCGAATTTATTAATACTCCCGTTCCTGATGAGAATAATCCTCTTTTTATTCTTTTCCCCATATACTTTTTTTGTCGTCCTATTTTTTCCATTGAAAGTGCATCACATTTTGATGTATACGATTCTTCTGTTATTTCTAATTTTTGATTATTTTCTTCCAACTTATCTTTTAATTTTTTTATTAGTCTTGCGTAAGGTACATCATAAAAATCTCTATTATTTTGTCTTCCCATATTTACATTCGTTTTCCATCCTTTATTGTATCCTATTATTATTGTTTCACAATCTCTATATTTTGTATTAATTTTTGATGCTACTTTATTAAAAAAATCATTTATTTTATTTTCCCTTTTGATAAGTAATTTCCTTATCCTTTTGGATGTTTGTTGTTTTTTGTTAGTATTATTAATTTTTCCTTTGGAATTTAAATATTCTGTTTGTGCTTGAATTTTTTTATTATGTTCATTATTTTTCGTTTTTCTCTTTTCAAAATATTGATTATTTTTATTTGCAATCAATGGATTTTCTTTT
>Ga0335394_10001229_pt1 | contig 28687 bp, 25 predicted proteins | sample MAT03_FD_205741 | JGI IMG/M metagenome (GOLD analysis project Ga0335394, IMG submission 205741) | Freshwater microbial communities from Lake Fryxell liftoff mats and glacier meltwater in Antarctica - MAT-03 (spades assembly) (version 2) ...
GTGACCGCGATGGTCTCGATCGGAACCTCTGCGAGCGAACTGGTTCAAGGTGAGTTTCGCAATCTTGGAACCAACGTGATCGTTCTAGCCCAGGGAAACCGCCGCGGTGGACGAGCGGCTCAAATCCCTTCGATCACCGCCGCCGATGTCCAAGCGGTTGGCAAAGAATGCGCTAGCGTCTTGGCCTCCACCCCCATCGTCGGAGCAACCGGACAGGTCATCTCGGGCAACAACAACTGCCGCCCTCGCGAGCTTGTCGGCGTCGGTGCCGACTACCTGCTCGTTCGCAATTGGCAAATGAGACTCGGGAACTTCTTTGGCGAAGGTGATATCAGTAATTCCAATAAAGTCTGCGTGATCGGCCAAACTGTCTCTAAGAAGCTGTTCCAAACGGCGAACCCTCTCGGGCAGTCGGTGCGTGTGAAAAATATTCCCTTCGAAATCGTCGGCGTCCTTGCAACCAAAGGTGCCAACATTGTCGGGGACGATCAAGACGACGTCGTGCTCATGCCTTACACGACAGTCCGAAAGAGACTTCAGGGTAGCAACTTCAATAATGTCGACGTTGCCCTCATCTCCGCGCGAAGCACCGAGGTCATGGGCCAAGCCCAACAGGAAATCGAAGCTTTGATGATGGATAGGCATCGTATCGGAATGGGCCAACAACCCGATTTCGAGGTGGCGAACACGACCGAAATCGCCGGTGTATTCAGCTTGGTAACCGGAACATTGACAGCCATGCTCGCATCGATCGCTGGCATTTCTCTGGTCGTTGGAGGGGTTGGGATCATGAACATCATGCTGGTTTCGGTCACCGAAAGAACACGTGAAATCGGTATCCGAATGGCCGTCGGCGCCAGGCCTCGCGATATCCTAATGCAATTCCTGGTGGAGTCGATGGTACTTTCGGTAATCGGCGGTGCCATTGGTGTCTTGCTTGGAATCGTAGGTTCGGTTTCCATTACGATGGGAATCAACGCTATCTCTTCGGGCAGGGATTGGCCGATTGTGGTGAGTCAAGTGGCCGCTATCGGCAGCCTTATTTTTTCTGCCGCAGTCGGCATAGGCTTTGGATTCTACCCAGCTTGGCGAGCCAGCAGACTCGACCCGATCGATGCCCTTAGGTACGAGTAAGGTTTGACAAAACACCTCGGTCAGTTCACCATGGGACAAAGATATTGAGTGATTCTCTCTACGATTTTTGTAGGCGAGTGTGAACGACGAAGAAGAATTGATTCAGTCCGCACTGGCCGGCAATAACTCCGCTTTCGAGGTCCTCGTAACTCGTTACCAAGATCGTCTTTACACGGCTATGATCAGCGTGGTCGGTAGTACCGACGAGGCGGAAGATGTCGTCCAGGAAGCGTTCATCCAAGCCTACATCAAGCTCGATACGTTTCAACAAAACAGCCGCTTCTTTACGTGGCTTTACCGTATTGCATTTAACTACGCCCTAGCTCGTCGGCGACGCCATCGCGGCCATCTCTCCTTGGAAGAGAGTCGCGAAATCGCCGGCTCGGAACCGACGTCCAAAACCGAGATGCCGGATACCCGGATGACACGCACCGAAGATGTTCTTCTGGTGCACCGAGCCCTCGCTCTGGTCTCCGAAGACCATCGATCAATCCTCGTATTGCGAGAGATGGAGGATATGGCCTACGAGGATATCGCTGAAGTATTGCAAATCTCCATAGGAACCGTTCGGTCTCGGCTGAATCGAGCTCGGGCGGCTCTGAAGTTACAACTAGAAAAGTTTCCGCAATGGAATCCGGAGTCTTAGCCTCGCCTGTTGCTTTTGACCAGTCCAATGTTATGCAACGAAGAGCCTCTTGCGATGACTGCACCGTCGACGAAACCGTGCGCACCGTGGGTCGCACCGTGGGTCGCACCGTGGGTCGCACCTGCCGGGTGCGACTCTGCCACATAGAGTCACTCTCGGCAAGAGTGACCCACCAGCAGTACTGAGTCACTCTCGGCAAGAGTGACCCACCAGTAGTACTTAGTCACTCTCGGCAAGAGTGACCCACCAGCAGTACTGAGTCACTCTCGGCAAGAGTGACCCACCAGCAGTACTGAGTCACTCTCGGCAAGAGTGACCCACCAGTAGTACTGAGTCACTCTCGGCAAGAGTGACCCACCAGCAGCTCTGAGTCACTCTCGGCAAGAGTGACCCACCTGCAGCTCTGAGTCACTCTCGGCAAGAGTGACCCACCAGTAGTACTGAGTCACTCTCGGCAAGAGTGACCCACCAGCAGTACTGAGTCACTCTCGGCAAGAGTGACCCACAACGCTGAAGTGAAGTATCGCTTAAGCTTTGATGAAGGTTGACCAAACTGACTTGAAGTACTACCGAACGTCTCTACATTCCACTGATCAACGAAGCCGTCGTTTGCTTGAGCGTTCAAGCAGTTCTATTGGTCACTTTTTCAAGTGGAGAGAGAGTCATGTTGATTCGTTTCAGGGGGAGGCTACGACCAGGGTTCACGCTGGTTGAGCTCTTGGTTGTTATTGCGATCATTGGAATTCTTGTTGGACTACTCTTGCCAGCCGTCCAAGCGGCGCGCGAGGCTGCCCGTCGTATGCAGTGTTCCAACAACCTCAAACAGATTGGCCTAGCCAGTTTAAATTTGGAAAGCGCTTACAGGCACTTGCCAACCGGGCCTTTCGACGGACATCCTAAAGCCGTGTCCAGCTCAGGTGCTCCAGCACCGGCCGGCTATAACTACGCTACGGGCGTTACTTGCTGTCGGGCATCCAACAGGGAAGGGTATAGCGCGCAGTATCATATTTTGCCCTTCATGGAGCAAAACAACATTTACAATCTTGGGCTCGAAATTCGGCCCATTTGGCCAATCGTCGGGGGACAGGGGGGCGAGGATGCTGTCGCTCGTGCTCTCGTTCCGACCTATTACTGCCCGAGTAGACGTGGCCCAACTGGATATGGCTCCCTGTTTGGTCGAACCGACTATGCGGGATGTGGTGGTTACTTCCAAGGTCGAGTAAATTCGACTATCGATTTTATTCCTCCTGCTCCGCTCGGTATGCCCGCTCAACCAATTCGCACGTCAGTCAACGGTGGACTTTCGCCTGGAAGACAGGGAGCCATCATTTGGACAGGTACGAACCGCAAGCGAAAGCTGGCCGAACTCACCGATGGTACAACGAATTCCATCCTTTTCTCCGAGAAATCCCTTCATACGTCCCAGCACGGGCGAGATGGGGGAGACAACGAGCGATGGAACAATGCCGGGTGGGATGAGTGCGTCGTCCGATTTCATTTCCCTCCTCGTCCCGACAGCAGCACGATCTGGGTTGGACCCGCAACAGCCACGTCACCTGAAGGGCCGAACTGGAATCGTTACTTCGGATCGGCGCATCCAGGTGGTCTGAATGCAGTGAACGGTGACGGTTCCGTACAGTTTTTTGCTTTCAACGTTGACCCAATCGTTTGGATGAACCGCTGCGTTATCGACGATGGTCAGATCATCTCCGGAGAATAACGATAGTGCCTCAAGTTCTAATGGTAAGAATGCTTCTCGTTGCGGTTGCTTCCCATTTGTGTGGTTGCGGCGCAAGCCCACCCGTGAAGGATGAAGCTACGTTAAAACAAGAAGCAAAAGAGATCGACGAGAAGGTCAAGGACGGAGAATCCGGCCTTTGATGCATGGATACCTAATCCACCCAATGCGATGTTGAATCGGACATCGCATTGGCTTTTTTGTTGTTAAAAAATAGTAGAGAGAAACTCGAATGGCTAATCCTTTACGACACACTTACATCCTAGCTGTGCTCTTCTTCGTTGGATGCCTTCCATCGGCAAGAGATACCGGAGGTAATGGAGTCGTATGGGATATTCCTTCGCCGAACTTGCCCGGCGCGCCATTGGTTCCCGAAAAATCGGTGCTCCGCCCATTCTGCAAAACAACGCTTGGTCAAGTACCGGCGGGAGAGTCGGTTGCGACGGCATTTGCCGTAACAATGGATGCGTTCGATAAGCCGATCGTTCTAACGGCGTTCAGCTTTTTGAAGCCCGGTAAATTCTTCGCGGCCCCTCCTGACCCTATCAAACTCAACCAGATCTTGGAGAGCATCACGCTGTCGGACGCGTTTGGAGCAATGGATGGAGTCGTCGAGGCATTTGCCTTTATTGAAATCGCAGAAGCAGGATTTCAGGAGGATTCTGGCGCGCTCGCCGGTGATGTGCTGGCCATCCAACTCGGCAACAGGATTCTATTTAAGACATTTCAATTGAGCGAGTCCTTACCATCCGTCGGGGAAAAAGTCTGGCTCTCTGCCGCGGTTTTTGGAGGAGCACCCTCCAGTCAGCGGCAGCACGTGGCTGTGATTACGAACGTGATTGAAGGTGGGAACATCCAATATCGATTCGAAAACAAGACGCTTTCCTTTCTTGGGACGTTAGGTGCACCTATCCTCAACCAAGAAGGGAAGGTTGTTGCAATCCATCTCGGCATCTCGGATGAAACCGAACCCCTCGTTGCGACCGGCAATCCCACCGCTCGCTTTCTGCCCTACCTGAAGAATGCTGCGTCCAGTCCGCAGTAGTGGCGAGAGCCGGCTTCACACGTTCGATCTCGTCGATGGCAAGCTAAGTCGTACTAGCGAACCGGAGCCCAACGTTCGAACCATGAAGCGTGAGGAGCTTGGGGCGTTGAGAGCTCAGCTCGTTAAGGACAAGTCATTTCGCAGCGGGCTTTGCCTCGATGAAACGCGTCAATGTATCTATTCATTGAAGATCAATGCCGGGAAACTGGCGGTGCTCCCGTTCGGAGCTGACGCTGAAGAGGCAAAAGAAGTGGAATTGGGGGGCCGACCCTATGATGTCCAGCTGAGTCCACGGAACGGATTGATTTACGTTTCAGATTGGTCTGAGCGTCGCATCACGGTTGTAGATCCGGTTTCGCTTCGCGTCGTTGCTAGAATTCCAGTTAGCGAACACCCCAATCAACTCGCCTTTCATCCCGCCGATGATCGCCTCTTTGTCGCCAACGCCGATAATAATTGTATCGCGGTGATCGAAGTCAAACATCCAAATCGGAGTACCGTTAAGGGATTCATCCCAACCGGTTGGTACCCGACCGCTGTCGCAGTCACCCCGGACGGCAAAAACCTATTGGTGGGTGTCGGCAAAGGAAATCAATCCAAAGCCAATCCCATTCCCAAAGTCGAAGTCCCAGATTCGCAACTGACCGAAACCGAACAGGCCGTCAAGAAAATTCAGAAGTTCCCGTACATCGGGACCAACATGAGCGGTGCCCTTTCCATTGTCCCAATTCCTGAAGATGCGGCTTTAAAAGAGTACACCCAACAAGTTTATCGAAATTGCCCGTATTCCGATGACCTTCTGACAGCTGTGCCAAACAAAGTACCGACAGCAATTCCAACAAGGGTTGGTGATACGAGTCCGATCAAATACGTAATTTACGTCATCAAGGAGAATCGGACCTACGATCAAGTCTTCGGGAATTAGCCGCCGGCGACCATCCGAAAGGCAAAGGGGATCCGAGCTTGTGCATGTTTCCGCGAAACGTCACTCCGAGTCATCATAAGCTCGCTGAGCAATTTGTGCTGTTGGACAATATGTATTGCAATGGCCAAGTGAGCCGCGACGGTCACCCCTGGAGCTCATGGCGTACAACACCGATTACAACTCGCGAGATTGGCACTTGACCTATTCGCAGCGACTGGGAATCGATGACGATGACGAAGGCGAATTGTCCAATGCGCCCTCAGGTTACCTCTGGGATGCTTGCATGCGAGCTGGGGTTAGCTATCGCAATTACAAGGAATACGGAGGTCGTGTCTCCAACGAAGCCGGAAACACCAAAATGGAGGGTAAAGTTCCTGGACTCGCCGGTCATATGTGTCCCGATTTTGGCAACGGCAAAGGACGTGAGCGGGACATGGACCTCATCGAAATCATGCTCGCCGAATATAGGCAATTTGTCGAAAACAAGAATATGCCAAAGTTCATCATGATGAGTCTCGGCGAAGATCACACCGATGGCTCAAGACTTGGCTCATTTACGCCCCAAGCATACGTCGATAGCAACGACATTGCACTTGGAAAGCTGGTAGATGCGGTCAGCCATGGCTCGTTGTGGGCGGAAACGGCGATTGTTGTGATCGAGGATGATGCTCAAAACGGCCCAGACCATATCGATCTTGAAGCTAAAAATAACGCATCAGCCTATGGTGCCGACCGATCGATGTTGATGGACTTTACCGAGTACGATCGAATCGATGATTTTGAGCTGAACGAGATTCTTTGGCACTCGATCATGGGAGTTGACGCCCAACTCCACCAGCCGTTCGGAGAGCCATTGCCTTCCGAACCATAGAAAGAAACCGGTAACGATGGCGTGAAGATTTAGAAACGCGAATGATCTCCTGAGCGTGCCACTCTGCACCCGCCTTTGGTAGCGAAATATAAAACCTAGACGGATGAGCTAATCTTCAGGCCGATTGACTTTTGCACTCAATCGAGCATTGATTGCGTCCAATACCGGGATCAAGTCGGTCGCTGAGCGAACAGCGAAGTGGGCGCCAGATGCAAGGAATTGTTCTTCAAGGTGACTCAGGCGATGGCTCAGCTCCGCTTCCGATAGCGATTCCGCCTCAGCCTGACTTAGGCCTAGACCGTTTCCGGTCATCGTCACCCCTACGACCCACATACCCGCGTTTCGAGCTGCTTCGATTCCGATCGGAGTATCATCGACGACGAGAACGGCTGCTGGAGGAAAGACACCTAGTGCTTCGCATGCACGAAAGTTTAGCCATGGCATCGGACGCCCCGCAGGAACTTCGTCGGAGCAAACGACGACATCCGGTGCGTAGCCTTGCTCGCGAGCCGTTGGGATCACGGCTTCCATCAGGGCTCGCGTATAGCCCGTAGAGGACCCGATCTTTAGCCCTCGACCTCGCAATTCAGCCATCAATTGCGGAATGCCGGGAATCACGTCCGACCCTTGGGAAAGAACCGAGAGTTGCAAGGGTAAAAAATCGGCGTACAGCTGATCCACTTCCGCCGAGCAAGGAACGGTACCGAATTTTTCTTTCCATAGGGTAGCTACCCGAGGAACCGCCAGAACACTGGCTATATGCTCCCGTTTGGCTTGACCCATCGGCCCGCGTGCCTCCGCCTCCGTGATCTCGATTCCCAGACGATGGAATATCTCCAGAAACACCCGTACTGGGGCGCGACTGCCGTAATCGACTGTTGTCCCAGCCCAATCAAAAAGTACCGCTTGTATTTGCATGCGCTAGACTATCTGGAAAGTGGATTTAACTGGAAAGTGGATTGGAACGCCAAAGATTTTCAGCGACGCCAAACGACATTGTCATCCCTGCGCCTCCGAGCCCATTCACGATGCGAACGCCCGGTATCGGCTCGACGGTCCAATGAGAGCCATGTGGATTCTTGGCATAGATTCCATGCCAACGTTCGGCGATCGTCCAATCCGGGAGCCATAGGATCTTGCGTAACTCACCCAAGATAAGCTCGTCGATGTCTTGGCGGTCGAAGGGGGTGATCTCCTCTCCATACTCGTGCGAATCACCCAAGATGATCTGCCCTAGTTCATTTTGCGAGGCCATGACATGAACACCAAAGCGGTCCAGATCGGGATTTTCTGCAGCAATCCGTTCCCTCAGTTTTGGCAAACTCGGGCAATCCGCAAAGTTACCGTAGTGACGAAGGGTGAGTCCGCTGGCCAGATGCGGTCCGATACCCCAACCATGGGCCTGACTCTCGGTTCGAAGCATTTGCAATTTGCATCTCTTGAGACCCGAACGTGCGAACTCGACCGGAAATAGGGTTTCGAAGTCGGCTCCGGAGCAGACGATGATCTGGTCGCTCCGATGGACTTCGCCAGATGCAGTCGTAACCTTGCCAGGTTCGACTTGAACAATCGTGGTGTTCCATTCAAATCGAACGCAATGCTTTTCTGCAAGCCAATTCGCAAGGGTCTGGCTAGCTTTGCGTGGATTGACGCAAGCCTCGGTCGGACTATACAGCCCTCCCAATAGATTCACCGGATTGGCGGCTGGGGTTTGAGCAAGCACTTGATCTTTGTTCAACAACTCACACTGCACTCCGCTCGTTACAGATTGATCGCAAAACTCCTGGAGCACAGACCATTCATCTTGCTGATGTGCCAAGTGAATCGAGCCGCAGGTGTTGACCCATAGTCCGGCTTCGTCCGCCAATCGAAGCCATCGAGCTCGCGTTCGCATTGCAGTCTCGTACGACTCGCCCGCTGGTTGACCGATTGGCCAAACCATCCCGAAGTTACGGACAGTTGCGCCACACGTCAGCCCGCTTCGCTCGAACACGGTTACATGATGGTTTGCTTCGGCTGCCAACCAGGCCTGCGAAAGGCCCACGATTCCACCGCCGATAATGATTGTCGATTGCGGCATTAACTGGACGGGCTGGAGAGCAGGGATTGCGTCAAGTGTTGCTCGAAGTGTTCGAGAAGCGGTGTGCGCAATTGTGGAATTTTCGCTTGATCGTCGAAACGGCGAAGCAAGATGGCGGCCTTGAAATGTGGATGCAATTCGAAATGATCGGCTTGCGACTTGGTCATCGGACCTCCCTGCAGTCCCAAGCTTTGGACCGACGGAGGACTCAAATTAGAAAAATACTCCGCATCCACCGCGCATAGATAACGCTTGGCTGCAACATGCAATCGAATCGGCTCGACCACCTCGGGCATAAAGTATTCGATCAACCAGGCGGCGCCGAGCTGCTCGTGCTCGTCGTCGATCCCCTTGTCGGGGGCATCTTCGGGTAAATCGTGCAACAAATGACCCACGTCATGCAGCAGGCACGCAGCGATCAGCTGGGGCGACGCACCTGACTGTTCTGCAGCATAAGCGGTCTGAAGGGCATGTTCGAGCTGAGATACGGCCTCTTTTCCATAGCCAGAGTTTCCTCGCAATCGAAAGCACTCAAGAATGTGCAAGACTGGATCCGTTTTTTCAACATCGATGCGCATTGGATAGCCTTTCATGGGCAAGCCAGGTTGTCCGATTTCTAAACCCAATATTAATGCTTTTTTGGAAACAGAATAGCATATACTGCCCGCCGCTTTAGACAATTCGATTCATCAAATCCTCATCAAAATTCGGGACATCGCACTCGATTTTAGAACCGAAGGATGCCCTTTTGAACACAACACGGCTGAAGTGGAACTGGCCTGCATCGGCATGGGCAATTTGGTCCATGATCGCGGCCTTTGGCACCTATTTTTGCATGTACGGTGTTCGAGTCCCTTTTAAGGCCGCAGCTTACGAACACCAATACGCTTGGTCTGGCTATTGGCAGTTGGACGAAAAAAGCATCTTCGTGATTGCGCAGGTGCTGGGCTACACGATCAGCAAGTTTATGGGAATCAAATTCGTTTCGGAGCTACCGCCTGAACGTCGCGCGTTGGCGATCTTGGGCTTGGTATGTTTTTCGGAATTGGCATTGATTGGTTTCGGAGCATTTGGCCGCCCATGGAACATTCTGTTCATTTTTCTGAACGGCCTGCCACTAGGCATGGTGTTTGGGCTAGTCCTCGGTTTCCTGGAGGGTAGACAAACCACTGAGTTGCTGGCTGCGGGATTGTGCACCAGCTTTATTCTCGCCGACGGAATGATGAAGTCGATCGGACAAACTCTGATTGCGCCGGTCGGCGAGGCCTGGATGCCCGCTGTCGCGGGTTCTCTGTTTGTTATCCCCTTGTTATTTTTCGTTTGGATGTTGACGATGATTCCGCGACCTTCCCAGGCGGATGAATCGCATCGCCAAGCCAGGACGGTAATGCGTCGGACTGAGCGTTGGAGTTACTTGCTCAAGTATGCCTGGGGACTCTCACCTATCATCATCGTCTATCTACTGGCGAATATCATTCGAAGTATCCGCGGCGATTTCGCGAGAGAACTTTGGACTGACCTGGGTGTCGACCCAACGGATTTTGCGAAACGCTTCACCCAGTCCGAAATTTGGGTCGGCTTCTTGGTCCTGGCCATCAACGGTAGCTGCGTTATTTTTCGCCACAACGGTCGGGCCTACCTCAGCTCACTAACTATCTGCGCGGCCGGTATCGTCCTCCTCCTTTTCGCGTGTTCTATGCAAATACAGAAAGCGTTGGATCCGCTCACGTTTATGGTTTTGGTCGGTCTGGGTCTGTACATGCCCTATGTTGCTATTCACACAACGGTCTTGGAACGCTTTATTGCACTCACCGGCGAGAAGGGGAATTTGGGATACCTAATGGCATTGGTGGACTCGAGTGGTTATTTTGGGTACGTCGTTGTCTTGCTGGTTCGGAAATTCGTCCAGTTCGAAGGGAACATTTTGCAGTTTTTCTTGATAGCCTGCTTCATCGCGGGAACGATCTCGTTGCTTTCGATTGGATGGTCGGCAATGCACTATCGCGCTCGTTTCCGATTCGAAAAAACGGCTGAGTCGAGCCGATGACCCGACTGGTTCGTTCTCGTGCGTTGGTTTACTCGGGACAATCCGGGCGACTCGAGCTCGCGGAACTCGATATCCCGCCGTTGAAGCCAGATCAGGCGTTGGTTCGCGTGGATGGCTGCACTTTATGCGGCAGCGATTTGCATTCACTGCATGGTCGTCGTCAAGTGCCTACGCCCACGATTCTAGGACATGAGATCGTCGGATCGATTGTCGCAATGGGAGACACCTTTCCGAGATCGGACATGCAAAGCCAGCGGCTCGATCTAGGCAATCGGATTACGTGGGCGATCGTGGCCAATTGCGGTGTCTGCTTTTACTGCAGACGAGGGCTAGAGCAGAAGTGCGAACATGCGTGCAAATACGGCCACATGGGTTTTGACTCAGGGCACGTGCTCAGCGGTGGATTGGCTGAGTACTGTGTATTAGCTTCGGGCACGCATTCCATCAAAGTTCCAAACACGCTATCTCTAGAAATCATCACACCGGCCAATTGCGCAACGGCAACGGTGATGGCGGCCATGTGCGATTTACCGGATCCGCTTGCCGACGATAGCCATATCGCGATCCTTGGAGCGGGCATGCTCGGATTGACCGCGTGTGCAGTGGCGAGGCAACGGGGATGGAAGAAAATTGTCGCCATAGATCCCGTCGTTTCGAAACGCGACATGGCAATTCGATTCGGTGCTACTCACTCATTTTCACCCGAGGAATGGTTAGAAGGCGCAAAGAGCAGTCATCGATACGGTTGCGACGCAGTCTTGGAACTTTCCGGTGCGCACGCGATGATGATGCCGTCCTTGGAGTCTCTCCGAATAGGTGGGCATTTCGTACTGGTAGGTGCCGTCTTTCCTGTACCGCCTATAGCTCTTTTGCCTGAGCAGCTCATCCGAAGACAAATCACTTTGCGAGGAGTCCACAACTATCGACCACATCACTTGATGGAGGCAGTCCAGTTCCTAACGCAGAACGGACTGACTTGGCCTTTCGCCGAATTGGTTTCCGGTTGGCACAAACTATCGGAGGTCGAAGCCTTGGTAACACATGGACTATCCGCCAGTCAAGTCCGAGTAGGTGTTCAACCGTTTCTTTGATAAAGTGAGTCGCTGGGCACCTGGGTTCGGGAAGCGGAGCTTCCAATGCTTGGTTGGAATTTCAAAGATTGGTCTTTAGGTTTGGACATGGGGTGGGCTCGCTATCTATTTGCCAACAACGGTTCCGACAACGGTCGTGACATAGTCACCAGTCGCAGGAACGCCGTACGGGTCCGCAACGAAAGTCACGACGAGTCGTAGATGGGCTAGTCCCAAGCCGGTGCTCGTCGCGTTGACGATCGCAGGTATGTCATGGGTGAGGTAGTCCGTTGAGGATTGATCGACCTCGATCGTCCAGGACGCTGGCCCTTGGGTCGTCTCAAGGCCCAAGTTCAACTTGACGTCTCGCTTCCAGTTTGGATTCGCGGTGTTGACAAATGGGGATTGCGTGGCAAAAGAAACGTTGATCCCAGCGATCGAGTTACCCTGTACCGTCCAAGTTTGAGCTGAGAAGGAATTCGAGTGAACCGTTGGATTGTAGGTCATGCCAGCTATAGCAGGAGCCATCGTGCGAACACTGGTAGGCACGAAGACGCTGAATCGCTGAGCAGCAGACGATTGTGCATGAGCCGCTGCGGGCAAGATAGCTAACAATACTGCAACGATAGCAAGTAAACGGATATCGCTTTTCATTTTAGAGAGCAGGCTTGCAAATCCCTTTGGTAGAGGTTTCATACTCTTTCGGCGGCAAGACATTTGAGCGATTGGCCGAACTACAACTATGATTTGCGCGACCTGAAACTCCTAGAAAAAAATTGAGTTTCGGAATATGGAAGTGCGAAAGGTCCAGCAAACTCATCGTCCGCCGACCGAATATGCAGCTTATAGTGTTTAGTCGCGACCGCCTTCCTGAACCACTTATCCCATCCAACCGCCGTTCACGTGCAACGTTTGACCGGTGATATAGTCGGCTAGCGGGCTGCACAGAAAGAGAATTGCATTGGCGATATCTTCGGGCGAACCAAAACGCCCGAGAGGAATCTGCGTGAGCATCTGCTGACGCGATGCTTCCGGTATGCCTCGCCCCATTTCGGTCAACACGACTCCTGGGGCGACCGCATTTACGGTTATCTGGCGGCTAGCAAGCTCTTTACTTAGTACTTTAGTCAATGCAATGACGCCTGCCTTGGAGGCGGCATAATTGGACTGACCGAAGAATCCAATCAATGCACTGATCGATGCCATGTTCACGATTCGTCCTCCATGACTCATCGACCCTTGCGCACTTTTGCACATCTTGAATACGCCTGTCAAATTGGTATCGATCACGTCTTGCCATTCATCGATCTGCATCTTCTTCATCGTCTTGTCCCGGAGGATTGCCGCGTTGTTGACCAAGACATCCAGCGATCCGAACCATTGATGAGCTGCTGCAACCAATCGGGAGGTGTCGTCCTCCTTTCGGATGTCGGCAGGTACGGCGACCGCCCGTTCTCCGAGTGATTTTGCCAGTGTGTTCGCTTGTGCGGAATATAGGCCATCCAAGTCGGGGAAGTAGTTGATGACGACATTTGCACCCGCCTGATGCAAACGCGTGGCGGTGGCAAGCCCAAGCCCCTGCGAGGCACCTGTTACGATGGCTGTCTTGCCAGTTAAGTCAAATGCAATCATGAGGTAGAGATCCGGTCTTGATGAACGCAGCCTAAGCCGCCACTGGGAACCGACCTCTATTCTACCCTCAACGCGATTCAATAGCCTACTTCATTTCAGAAGTCAGAGTCGTGATGTAAGGTGTTGTTTGAAGGGGCCTGTCGCTAGACGTTAGGGTGTTTCCCAGTTTTGCGACTCACCTTTGTCCGGTGTCAGCATTGCTCTAACCGTTTGTTGATCGATCGAGTTGCTAAGCCAATGAACAGCACCGTCAAACGACACGAATCCAGTAACACCGGAATGGGCACTTCCCCAATTTTTTCGGTATTCCCAACTGCCATCCTGAACCAGCTTCAAACCATCGCGAACAGTACTATCTGAGCCGCCTGCGAACAACGGCTCGTCCCAATACCAGCTTGACGGCAATTGTTCGGTTCGGTTAAATGCTTTTTCGCCAAGTGCAATTGTATTGCTCATACCATCGGTAATCTCAGCGGGACGTTTGACATTCGGAAGATTGGGTACGACAAACTTGTTACCAGCGTAATCGGTTTTTGCCCATGCCCAGCCTCCAGAAACGTAGCTTCCATGTACATCATCAACGGTAGTAAGTGAGTCTGTTCTTGAGCGGGACGGACATAGGTAGCCCGTTTGTTTCTGTTCGATCGCTAACTGCTGGTAAGCTGCAGATTGCTCAACATACGGCAAAACTGCGTAACCCCAAGATCCGGGTTGTTCCTTAGGACGAGCACCGGGCGATCCAATTCCCCATTTGAATAACCGGGCTTCTGCAAAGTCAAAAGTGGTGATTTCAATTGCGTTTCCAATTTTGTCTTTGATAACAGAAGTAATCGTGTATCCACCGTTTCCAGGGAACGTGCGCATCGCACTCTCGTGATTCTGCAACGCGAGTCCAAGTTGCTTCAAATTGTTCGTACACTGAGTCCGCCTGGCCGCTTCGCGAGCCATTTGCACGGCTGGTAGTAACAAACCAATCAATACTCCCAGTATAGCGATCACGACCATCAACTCGATCAAAGTCACACCTATCTTTCGACTCAACTGATTCATTGTCTTGCCTCAGTTGCTGTATTCAGTACTCGACTTCGGATATCCGCTTCGGAAACTAAATACACCGATGTTGTAACTGACAACCGTTCGGTCGGTTCGTGTTCACGAAACCAGATATTCTCTGTAGCGAGCAGAGGCCGAGCAAAGACGATCCACCAACCTGGTCGTGTTGGGCCATTTGGTGTTACTGATTGTTGACCTTCTTCAGCATCAATGCCTAACTTACGGTAGTCGATCAACGGAATGGAGTATATGATGTGGGCAGGTCTTTTGTCCGGATTCGATTCAAGCCACCATTTCACAGTGAGTATATCTTGCCCCCAGTCAAAGTTACTGTCGCCAATGTACTTCCATCCGTGTGAAGGTCCACCGATGACTTCAGTGAAGTAAGAATAGCTCCTAGGAAGTACGGAGAGACTACTCATTGTGTACATTGCAGCTAGGCCTATTACGATGAAGCGGCCATATCCATTGAATCGAGCTACGCCCGATGCAACTAGCAAGTAGAAACAGGGCAGAAAAGGTAGTACGTATCGCAAGTGATGATTAAATCCCGTTTGACTGCTCACAAACACCAGCAATACGGTCCCAGGAGTGAAGACGATTAGGCGGCGCAACAATTGTGAATGCGTTCCGGATCGAAGACCGTGCGTGCGACACATAACGCTTCCGATTAGAACCATTAGCCAAAGTGCAATAGGCTCTTTGAGCCACATACCAACGATATAATAATACCACCAGCCATGATCCCGCCACTGACCAAAAAAGTACGATGTCATTTTCGACTCAAAATCGTGCTTTTGAATGTCGATTCCACGTATGTACGCCGCAGGAAGCGGAGCTGGTAAGTAACCGACCCAACTACTCTGGAACCGGTTGCCAGTAACATGAGTAGGGTGGGAATCATCCTTCTTAATTCCAGTAAGTGTTTGGCTTACGAATTCGAAATGCCCGAGGGGAACAAGCGTCCCTTCGAATTCGTAGGCTGCGTGAATACTCAGCCAAGAAACTGCCGCAACCAATGCTCCTTGCCTTAGTCGATTGAGCCATTGCCAACGTTTTAAATGAAGAAGTCCATAAACGAGTGTGATTGCGATAAACACTGGTGGTAAAATCAGCCAAGAAGCCTTACTGAGCATTGCTAAACCTGAAACCAATCCCAGCCAAACACTATTCCGAACTGTTCCCATCGCTAACCAGATGTAGAATCGCCACGCAGCCAGAAGACCAAAAACAGCGGCGGTGACATCTGGTGTTATAGAAGCCCCAAACGTCAATACGGTCGGCGAAAAACTCCATAGTGTTGCGGCTAACACTCCCGTACTATTGGAAAACAACCGTCTGCCAATCTGCCAAATCAAGTAGGTTCCGTACATCGCGACTGGAATCGCAGCAGTTCTCGCCACAGAAATCCATTTGAAAACCTGCTCGCGTTGCTGTTCGATATAAGTCAGTCCGAGTAGTCCTTCTGAGCGAAATCCCGCCATCTGGGGAAGTGGTTCAAAATCTATTCCACCACCCCCTAACCAAACTGGAATGGCACACCAAAGTCTGGTCAGTGGAGGGTTTACACAATACGGCGAGTGATCACCGTATTGCAGTGTAAATAACCCACTGGGTAAGTGTCCCCATTCATCCCAGCCAGGTCCGGTGTTCCAGGACACGGTAAGCAACGCGACAGCTTGAAGCGTCATAAGAGCTAGAAGTTGCCAGCTACCGTGAAACCACTTCATTGCGGTTTGCCTTGAGGATTCTGAGAGCTAAAGGGGCTTACGATCCCAAATATAGAGCAGACAACACAACAGAAAACCGGAAACCAATCTCCGAACTCTTCGTAGACTGTCGTAATGTTGGTCGGCTGCACTTCGAACCAAGAGAATTTATCATGAACTTCGGTAGCTTCGATGGAAGTTCCCCGTTGATCGAATGCACCGCTAAATCCGCCCAACGAACTGCGAACGACTGGTTGACGAAACTCTACGGCTCTTAATCGAGAATGAATTCGTGATAGTTTCCGGAAAACACCATTGCCATCAAATGTTTCGTCAAGGCAACAAACATTTATCGACTTAGTTCTCTGCGGAAAACGTTGAAACGTTTCACTGAAAAATAAATCGTAACACACGCATGGCACCACTCTCATGTCACCGTTCTCCCACGACGTATAGTTTACACTCTCACCAACAACGATATTTCGCACCGCCGCCGCTGGAATTAAACCAGCTTTAAGAAGTTGTTCCGTACCTATTGGCCTACTTTCAACAAAAGGCACTAAATGCATTTTGTCAATCGACTCGGAAACCACACCGTTTTCCAAGATCAAGCATGCATTTCTAGACCTTTCATCGTTTGTACGTATCCAAACGCCTAGCACAAAAGTGAAGTCAACGAGCCTCGAAAAATTGGTCAGCAATAGTTGCTGGGGCTCTGCTTTCGAAGTATCAAAGCTCCATCCGATACAGGTTTCAGGAAACAGTACAACGCTTTTGTATGAACTGAGTACCGCAAGTTGCTCGGAAGCAGTTTTTAATTCAGTGATAAGTCGTACATCAGGTATATGAGGGCAAACGAGAATATTCATTTTAGCCGAATCATTTTCAACATTTTGATTGCTGAGCCGCCAAGCGCCGTAGCTAAACAATACGAACAAAATTGCTGTAGCCACACCTGCAAAAAACACTCGATTCTGTCGAGAAAACCCGGGGATGAAATTTGTTGTTATTGCCGCAGCAATCATCGCAACGACGAACGAAAGCAGCCAAACGCCTCCCCAATCGGCATTTTGTATCAGCAAATCGCTGTTTGCAGTTGCTTGCCCCAGTAAGCAAAACGTCAGTCCAGAACCGTCGTAAAGCCTAGTTACCCAATGCCGAAGAAACTCCCCTGCCACGATTGCAAAGGGGAACGATATCGCCCGAGTAGGGATGTTCGATACTGCAAACGTAGAGCTGTACACAAAACCGATTTGAAAGGCCGAAAAAGCGATCGTGAGCAAGAACCAGATTGCCCCGAAAGAACCGTCTAGAGGACCCAATAAGCCTTGGAAAGCGACCCCGTAAAAACTCAAAGCAAGTAGGAATTGTACAGCTATATTGACCGGAAGTACGATCATGCAATACGACGCAATTATAATCGCGCCTAAAAATGCCGGCAAAAACATCGCCGTCCATTCGTCTCTCAATCCAAGGGCGATTACCCCACCGGCATAAGATGCGGATATACATACCAACGAACTCTCTCGAATCGAATCATGCATGATTCTTTCTCAATCGTCGATAAGCGAAATAAACGCTGACAAAAACAACGGCGGAACCGAAAATAACCATCCTGCGAACCCAAAAGTCTCCACGAGAAACGCCTTGGGAGTCCAGGGAGAAAACACCTAGCGGAACAACAATCTGTTCAATTGTTTTCAGAGTTAACTTCTCCTCAAGCGTCTTCGCACCAGAATTTAACCGAGTGCAAATTGAACTCATCAAAACTCCACTCGGGGAAAACTCCCGCGAACACTTGCTCGATAAATTGCTGATGCCGACAATGGCATTCGACCGCGAATCTATTTCCGCTTTCCACGTAAATTCCTGAAGCTTCAACTCTACTTCGGTTAATGTGCTGGATTTCGTTGCTAACGAGGTGAACTTCCAAACTGGGATAGAATCTGTTCTCCTTATATCGTCGACAACAACTCCTAATTTTGGACCAAATCCCAGAGTCTCACCCGCTCTAAAAAATGAATATGAATATAGGATACTCATTCCATCGTGATTCGTCCCGAAATTGACAACCGCGAGCTTGTCGTCTGCTCCGCGTTGCAATCGTACAAATCCTTCTGGGCGTACTATCAAGCGAGATTCGATTATGTCGTTACCACTTTTCGTCTCATCGACCCGAAAATACTTCTTGTCTCTTGACCAGTACTCAACCCCAAACATTTCTTGATTACCGGAAACTTCAACCGAAACGCTAAATTTGCAGTGAATCGAACCGTATGCAATTGCCTGGCTTTGCTCGATTTGCCGCGACAGTTGATGAAGTTTTTCGAGTTTGGTAGGGGCATCATCTACACCGAAAACAACCGAAATGGAACTGACAATAGCGAAGATACCCGCAAGCATTGAAGTAACTTTACGTTCGTGCATTCTTTTCATAATTCCCCCACTTCAATTAAGGGCTGCACCATGAGGTGCAGCCCAATCTGTCATATATTACGCACTCGCTAATTACGGCAAGGGCAACCGCCAGCTGTTGTGTCTCTAAGTTGAACGCACCTAGCGGTACAGGTCCCTGCCCCGAAACACGATGTGAAACCCGCGTCCACTACAGTGGTGCAGGCACCTGTTGGCGGTGGAGTGGTTGGGCCACTGCAACCTGCAGCCAAGGCGTTAGACACGGGCAATGCAACAGCAACCAATGCGATCACTAATCCTGCAGTACAGAGTAAACTCAAAAACCGATCTTTCATACCAACTTCTCCCATTGAAAGTACCAAACTCGTCCACGGTCTTACGGATTCGGACGAACTAAAGCCGTTGCGTTGAGCACAATGCGCAGCGCAGAATCATCGAACACCAATTCAGCGGATTCCCGCTGTAGACGACCGCCTGTCTTCCCGGTGACTCGCAAACGGATTAATTTGTCACCACCGGGTTCCACCGTCGTTGGCAAATCTAGGATCGCGATGCAACTACATGAGGCTTTCGCTCCTAAGACTCGAACCGGCGAGGACGTCGGATTACTCAGTTTGTAGGAGACATCCAAAAACTCATTGCGATTGACTTCGCCGGCATATCTATGCAAAGAGTCCACTAAGATGTTTTGCCCGGAAAAATATGCTTTTGCGGCATCCAGCGATCCAAACCAAGTAATGCATCCGAACAATAGTGCAGGCAGCACGAAGCGGAGATTGCGAACTTGGTCGCCAACAACGCCACTCGGTAGACCGACTAATTGCTCCCAGCGCTGGCGAAAGAAACATAGTGCTACGATCGCGAGCGTGTCAATCGTTGCCATCAATCCTAGCGATATCGACAAGCTGCCGAGGCATTGGCACCGCTCCTCACCGTTCCACCACTGAACGCCCAACACAACTAGGAACGCGGAAAACAATCCGATGAGGCCTAGACGCAGTAACCGGTGCGGAACCATGGTCAAGCACATCGACCCTAAAAGGAACTCAAATACTCCCCAAGAGAACACAACATACTTTGGAAGCACGAGCCAAGTTGCTATCGGCATCGCATTTATCGGGCCAAGCTTCAAAGAGCCAGACAGCAACAGCAAGCAACCGATGAGGATGCGAGATAGAGCATACGCGTAATTCGACCTCGATACCTCTTGATTGGGCATCGCATTTGCACGCAGACCTGTGCTTACGCGATATCTTATGTAAGTCCAGACCGCAACGTAAAAATCTCGCAGTCTAATTTTCTTGCCTGCCGCAACATCGCGAGGAGCATAGCTAATCGGTATTTCATGAATTGCTATTCCTTGACGAAGTAGCTTGCTGTTGATCTCAGCGCACAGTTCAAAGCCATTACTTCGAATATCCAGCGATTGAAACAAATCCCGGCGCAACATTTTGTAGCAAGTATGCGGGTCAGTTAGCCACTGGCCGTACAACAAAAATTCAAAGAGTGCCAGGAATTGAACTCCAAGATAGTTCAGCCAAGCGCCGCCGCTTGCATGCCCACGGAGCTTGTAACGCGATCCGTAAACGACAGATCGATTCTGGTCGTACGCGGAACGTAAAAGCTCTCGAAGTTCTTTTGGATCATATTCGCAGTCTGCGTCTTGGATCACGATCCATTTTCGCGTTGCCAATTCCACTCCTTGCCTCACTGCCGCTCCCTTCCCAGAGTTTTTTCCTAACCGATGAACCCGCAAATCAAGTTCTGCGACTAGGGTATTGGCAATGTCACCGGTGCTATCGGACGACGCATCGTCAACCACGATGATTTCGGCTTGGGGCAGAGCTTTGCGAACCTGCCGTAGAATACTGGCGATCGTTGTAGCCTCATTAAATGCCGGTACGATCACCGACAACTCTCGGCCGTTGGAATGGTTATCTGAGACATCGGAAGCCATTGAAAACGCCTCTTAAAATTTAGTTTAAAACACGTACTTGAGTATTTGTACAGTTTGTTAGGGGGGGGGGGCAACCCCTTACGGTTGCTTTTGGTGAAAATAATCTAAATTCGCGATTCGATCCGAACTCTTTGGAGTACGGCTTGATAAAACGACTAAGACTCGTCTCCCCAACAACTAGGAACCATGTATGTCCAAACCTGCTATCGAACCCGCAACTCTTTACGAAAACCTTCATGTCGTAGCTCGCGACTACCTTGATCGATTGCGTCAGTCGCTCGTGGTATTTCAACAACCCGATGACCCAGGTCAACGCGCGACTCGCACAGGCCGGCGAGCTGCTCGACAAACTCAACACGACCTCGAAATGAAATCAAGGAACCCATGATCATGCACACTGGATTGAAAATTAGTGATCGCATCCGATTAGAAACGAGAGATTTTACCCGGCTTACGGTATTTCAGAATCCCGCAGGCTTCATTGGATGTTTCTTTGGGTTCTTACCGACTCAGGTTGGAGCGGTTGACAAATTTTTGCAAATTTTCCTGGACCTCGGCCGACATCAAGAGCGGGTAAAACAGCTCTCGCTCGGCCCGCAAACCCAAATCGCTGGCCTGTGTGATCCCCAGGGAGGCGGCACGGTAGATTGCGGCTTGTGCAGCAGAAAGAGTACCGAAGCGGGCAAGGTCAAACTGTGTCAATTCTGATTGGATTGATGCTTTTTCGGTCCTGCGGCTCCCACACTGAACTGCGTTGATTCCATGCAGTGTCTCCGTCGATCGATGAAGGAAGCTGGACAATTCCTCTTCCAAGCTGGATTCCCGAACAACCGCATCCACCAATTGCATCTTGCATGCACGTTGAGCATCCACAGCTTCGCCTGTTAGCAACATGGTCAAGCCATCGGCAACACCCACAGCCTTAATCAATCGCTGTGTCCCGCCCCAACCCGGCAGCAAACCCAGTTTGGACTCGGGCATGCCTAGCTGCGTGTTCGCAGTATCGACCGCGAGGCGGAAATCGCATGCAAGTGCCAACTCCAATCCGCCACCGAGGCAAGGCCCCTGAATGACCGCAACCGTAGTTCCCTCGAAACGCTCTAAGCGATCGAAAGCGATTTGCCCTTGCAAAAGTAACTGTTGAATCTGAGCTTCGGTTTCGATGGACAGGATACGTCGCAGGTCTGCGCCGACCACAAAGCCGATGCGTTTGGCGCTGCGAAACACCAATGGCAAATTGCGAGCGCGCTGTGTCTCGGCATCGATAATCTGCAGCAGTTCGTCCAATATGGGCTCGCTTAAAGTATTGACGGACCTTTCGCAGACATCGATCCAAATCGTGACGCGATCCAGCGCGCTCTCATCGATTCGAAAGTGCTGGTACACAGAGTTCACCGCTGATCGATCGGCTCCCAAGGTCGTGCCGCTGGCCCGACGTACTCCGCAGCCGGACGAATCAGGCGGTTGTCGGCCCGCTGTTCGAAGATGTGTGCGGCCCAACCGGAAATTCGGGACAACACGAAGATAGGGGTGAACATCGGGTTTGGTATTCCCAAGCACCGGAACGCAGAAGCACTATAAAAATCCAGGTTTGGAAACATACCCTTTTCGCGTCGCATGACTTGCTCGATCCGCTCGGAGACTAGATAGATTCGCTGGTCGCCCGCCGCCTCACACAGCTTCTTTGACCAACTTTGAATGATGTCCGAGCGAGGATCGCACTTCTTGTAGACACGATGCCCAAATCCCATGATTTTTTGTTTGCTGCCGAGTATCTCCAGGAGACTTGCTTCGGCGGTGTTCGCATTGTCGAATTGATCGATCAACTCCATAGCTGCTTCGTTGGCGCCCCCATGCAACGGGCCGCGAAGAGCACCAATACCCGCCGTGATGGCGGAGTAGAAATCAGAGAGGGTCGAGGCCACAATGCGTGCTGTAAAGGTCGACGCGTTAAATTCGTGCTCGGCATACAAAATGAGCGCGACATCCATGGCGCGTTGATGCAATTCATCGGCCGGTTGGCCATGCAGCAATCGTAAAAAATGATCCGCGATGGAACGCCCATCCGTTTCGACTGCAATCCGTCTTCCCGACAAGTGGAAATGATACCAATAGACCAACACCGAAGGCATACAAGCCAGAAGGCGTTCAGCAGCGCGATATTGGCCTGAAAAATCAGGCTCTGGCTCCAAGGATCCCAGCACGGAACATCCGGTTCTCAGGACGTCCATGGGATGCGAGGAAGCAGGTAGCTGTTCCAGAACGGTCTTCAGACTGGCTGGCAAGCCTCGCTGCGCTGCTAATCGTTCTTTGAAGTGCAACAACTCGATCTGCGAAGGTAGCTTGCCATACATGAGCAAGTATGCGACCTCCTCGAATTCGGCCAGTGCGGCGAGGTCTTCGATCGCATAGCCCAAATAGGTCAGTCCAAACCCATCGATGCCAACCGTACTGAGGCTTGTCCGACCCGCGACGATTCCTTCAAGCCCGCCTCGCTGGATGCTGCTCATAATTTTGACCTTTGCTCATCGATTCGGTTTTCGGCCGAGTGATAGTCCAAGACTTCGTACAATTGTTCTCGGGTTTGCAACGCACCCAGGATTGAGACTTGGGAGCCAGCTTTGCGAACGGTTTCATAGGCCATTCGAGCGGCCGCGTTCATGGCTCGAAACGCAGTCAGTGGATAGAGCGCCATGCTGACTCCGGCAGATCCGAGCTCATCTAAACGGAAGGACGGCGTACGACCAAACTCGGTCAAGTTGGCGAGTATCGGTGCCCGAACCGTTTCACAAAAACGGCGGAAATCATCGAGTGTTTCCACTGCTTCGGCAAAAATCATGTCGGCTCCCGCGGCCAGGTACGCTTCGGCTCGCGCGATCGCTGCCTCGAGTCCTTCGACATTCACCGCGTCGGTTCTGGCCATAATCACGAAATCGGGATTGTGTCTGGCGGAGATGGCGGCCTGCAATCTTGCTTGCATTTCATCAATGTCCACCAACTGCTTGCCTGGTCGATGCCCGCAGCGTTTGGCCGCCACCTGATCCTCCATATGAATGCCTGCCACACCGGCACGCTCCAATTCGCGGATGGCCCGCTGGATCGTCAGTTCGGTGCCCCAACCCGTGTCAATATCAACCATCAATGGCAACGGACAAGCGGCCGTGATTCGAGCCGCATCCGCGAGCACATCGTTTAGACTCGTGATGCCGAGATCAGGCAGTCCGTGCGAAGCATTCGCCACCCCAGCCCCCGAAAGATACAGAGCCTTAAACCCAGCTCGGTTGGCTTGCATGGCGGAATAAGCGTTGATGGCTCCGACGATCTGCAGTGGCCGCTCAATCCTCAATGCATTGCGAAATCGTAGTCCAGGACTCAGTTCAAGCATGGATCACTTTCATTCAAATTCATTCCAATGAGCAGAAAATAGGAACTACAAAACGTCGCGAGCTTAACGAAGCGGAGCCTTTAGAGTTTAGCATTTTCCGACGACGGCGGCTGTGGTTGCGGTCGGCTGCGGATGAATGCTCGCATCTCTTTTTGTAGAAATAATGGAATTCAAGGCCCGCTGTGAGAACGTCACTTTGCTTCCACTCAAGAATGAGCCGAGAATTTACCGAAGACGATGATGGGTGAGTGCGTCCAAATTATCGACCGGGGAACCGACCTATGTGGTGGCTAAACAGCGAGCCCCTGTCCGACATGGGGGGCGAAACAGAGCTAGCTAAAAACAGCTTCGCACAATCTGCCGCTTTGGAAACGATTGCCAAGTTGGTGGATCAAGAGCTAGCATCGGATGGACTCGTGCAGGCAAGAAAGCCTGAAACCCCGTCCGTCGAAGTGGCTCGCGATGCCCGTGAGCTTGAGGCGCTCAAGGCCGAGATCTCTGATCTCGAGAAAGTGGCTCGCGAATGCGAAAGCAACTTTTCTTCGCAGCTGGCTAGATCTTTTTCAGCCAATGAAGCACTGAAGGACCAGCTATTGCAGGTCTCGGCCAAAGCTGCAAAATGCGACCAGCAGCGAAAACGCCTGGGGGGCAAGCTTTCGACTTCCGAAACCGCGGCGATTGCCGCCAAACGGAACTTTGCCGAGTCGACACAAAAGTACGTCACTGAAATCAGGCGAGTAAAATCGCTACTGGCCAACAAGGAACGACGGATCCAAAATCGTGAAGGCTACTATCGGGAACAGATTGCCGAGTTCCGACTCGCTGCGTCGGAATCAGAACAGCAGAAGGCGCAGTCACTTGCATTGCAGGCCACAGCAGCAGCCGAGCTCAAGGCACTGGTTGTATCTCAACAGCAAACAGTATCCGAGCGCGATGCGAGGATTGATGAACTGGAAAAATTCGGCCGCGAAGCAGAACTGAGAATTGACAAGGCCCGGAAGCAACATGTGGCTGATGTTGAATCGCACCAGTCAACGATTGAAGGACTGCAATCGCGGATCGAGGAGCGTGAAAAACACGATGCCGAGCTGCTGGCCCAGGCGCGAAGTAAGTTGTTGGATACCGAACAACAGAAGGAGCAGTCGTTTGCATTGCATGCTGCAGCGACAGCTGAACTGACCGCGATTATTGAAACGCATCAGCAAGCTGCGTTTGAGCAGGAAGCGACGATCCGACGTCTCGAGGCCAGGCTCACCGAGCAGGCCGACAACCTCATTGAACTAGATAAGCTTGGCCGCGAAGCAGAACTGAAAATTCAAGAGAATCTGCAGCAGCATTTTGCGGATACAGAATCGCACCAGTCAACGATTGCAGCGTTGCAATCGCGGAGCGAAGAGCGTGAAAAACACGATGCCGAGCTGCTGGACCAGGCGCGAAGTAAGTTGTTGGATACCGAACAACAGAAAGAGCAGTCGCTTGCATTGCATGCTGCAGCGACAGCCGAACTGACCGCGATTATTGAAACATATCAGCAAGCTGCGTCTGAACAGGAAGCGACGATCGAACGTCTTGAGGCTAGGCTCACTGAGCAGGCCGACAACCTCATTGAACTAGATAAGCTTGGCCGCGAAGCAGAACTGAAAATTCAAGAGAATCTGCAGCAATATTTAGCGGCTACAGAATCGCACCAGTCAACGATTGCAGCGTTGCAATCGCGGAGCGAGGAGCGTGAAAGACACGATGCCGAGCTGCTGGCCCAGGCGCGAAGTACGCTTTTGGATACCGAACAGCAGAAGACGCAGTTGTTTGCATTGCATGCTGCAGCGACAGCAGAACTGACCGCGATTATTGAAACGCATCGGAAATCTGCTTCTGAACAGGAAGCGACGATCCGACGTCTCGAGGCCAGGCTCACCGAGCAGGCCGACAACCTCATTGAGCTGGATAAGCTTGGCCGCGAAGCAGAACTGAAAATTCAAGAGCATCTGCAGCAACATTTAGTGGATACAGAATCGCACCAGTCGACGATTGCAGCGTTGGAATCGCGGAGCGAGAAGCGTGAAAAACACGATGCCGAGCAGCTACTCCAGACGCAAAGTAAGCTGTTGGATACCGAACAGCAGAAAGAGCAGTCGTTTGCATTGTATGCTGCAGCGACAGCCGAACTGACCGCGATTATTGAAACGCATCGGAAAGCTGCTTCTGAGCAGGAAGCGACGATCCAAAGTCTCGACGCCAGGCTCACTGAGCAGGCCGACAACCTCATTGAACTAGATAAGCTTGGCCGCGAAGCAGAACAAAAAATTCAAGAGAATCTGCAGCAATATTTAGCGGCTACAGAATCGCACCAGTCAACGATTGCAGCGTTGCAATCGCGGAGCGAGGAGCGTGAAAAACACGATGCCGAGCTGCTGGCCCAGACACGAAGTACGCTGTTGGATACCGAACAGCAGAAGACGCAGTCGCTTGCATTGCATGCTGCAGCGACAGCCGAACTGACCGCGATTATTGAAACGTATCGGCAAACTGCGTCTGAACAGGAAGCGGCGATCAAACTTCTTGGGGCCAGGCTCACTGAGCAGGCCAACAATCTCATCAAACTGGAGGGGATTGGACACGCAGTAGAACTGAGAGCTCACGAGAACCTACAGCAACATGCAATGACAGTGGATTCGTTCCATTTAACGATTAGAGAATTGCAGTCGCTTCTCGAGGCACAGCTTGGGTTCCACCGAAATGAAAGTGTTCAAAACCAGGAACAGGCTACCCTCCTGCAGAACCGATTGCAGCATGAAGCCGCTTGCCGCCGAAAAGCTGAGGCTGCTTTGAAACGGGCTTTGGATACTAACGATGACAATCAAGTATTGAACGCAGTAGGGGGCCAATTTGCAAATGAGCAACTCATCGAACGACTTAGTAGCGAGTTATTAGCCACGCGAAGACTGTGTGCGATGTTACAGCGAGACATGAATCAAAAAGACAACAAAAGATTGAATCAGGCACCCGTGGTCGTAACTCGAGCCGCATCCTGAAAAGGTGATCGGAAGGTCTGAGCGTCGCTTTAGTTGGCGGATTTCAGCTCGTGGCTTGGCTAATTGAGATTTCTGAGATGTGGCCACGGACTTCCCTGGATGTGTTAGGATTCAGCAGTGATCCTAATGTCAGTTCAGTCCCGAAAATGGTTCGCGAAGGTCACTTCGGCTATTGCTCTTATGGAACCACTGCTTTCAAAATCCGAACGAAAAGTTGACTCTGTTATCGTTGACATTGCCGCATATGTTGTGCGTCAACAAGATTTTAGCACGGAGGCGGTCGACACGGCCCGCTGGTGCTTGTTCGATAGCCTGGGTTGTGGATTGTTGGCACTGCGCTATCCGGCCTGTACAAAACTGATGGGGCCAGTGGTTCCGGGTGCGATTCTGCCCAACGGGGCGCGCATTCCGGGTACACCATGGCAATTGGAGCCCGTGAAGGCGGCCTTTAACATCGCCTGCGCCATGCGTTGGTTGGACTTCAACGATACGTGGCTGGCGGCAGAATGGGGGCATCCCTCCGATAACTTTGGCGCGATTCTGGCGTTGACCGATTACTTGGATCGCAATCCCGAAAATACCTGGCAACCCAAGCGAGTTTGGACGATCCGCGATGTTCTGAGTTTTGCGATCAAAGCGTATGAAATCCAAGGTATCTTGGCCCTCGAAAACTCCTTCAATCGCGTAGGACTCGACCATGTCTTGCTGGTCCGCGTTGCCTCGACTGCCATTGCATGTGGATTGTTGGGAGGTACGCGCGACCAGATTGCGGCCGCGGTCAGTCAAGCATGGCTGGACGGAGGAGCCCTGCGCACCTATCGGCACGCACCCAATACCGGTTCACGCAAGAGTTGGGCTGCGGGGGACGCCACCCAGCGAGCTGTCCAAATAGCCCTTTGGACCATGACTGGCGAGATGGGATATGCGACGGCTCTTACGGCTCCGAAGTGGGGTTTTCAGGATGTCCTTTTCAATGGAAAAACAGTGACTCTCAGCCGGCCGCTGGACGACTATGTCATGTCGAACATTCTCTTCAAAGTGGCGTACCCGGCGGAATTTCACGCGCAAACGGCTGCGGAGGCTGCCATCGCTTTGCATCCCCAAGTGATCCAACGATTGAATGAAATTCGAGAAATTCAAATACATACTCAAGAGTCTGCCGTGCGTATCATCGACAAACGCGGACCATTAACCAATCCTGCGGATCGCGATCATTGCATACAGTACATCGTTGCTGCCGCGATGTTGCACGGTGATCTTACCTCTGAGCATTACCAGGACTTGGCAGCAGCGGACCCTAGAATCGATCGACTGCGGGACAAAATGGTTGTCCACGAAGATTCTCGCTACTCTCGCGATTATCTAGATCCCGGTTTGCGTTCTATAGCCAATCGAATCCAAGTCTTGTTTGAGGATGGCTCGACGAGCGATGTGATGGAAGTCGAATTTCCCTTGGGGCATCGACGTCGAAGAAGCGAGGCCCGCAGCCCCTTAGAGTCCAAGTTTCGGCATAATGCAGGTACCTGTTTTACCCAATCGCGAGTCGACTCATTGCTGCATCTCATGGTCAATGATCCAGCTTTTCTAGAGATGCGAGTTTCGCAGTTCATGGACCAGTGTGCCAAATCTCAATAATCCTTCGATGAGGTGCCTCCTTGGCGACATTGCGTGAGTTTGAACAAACCATTCGCCAAGAAGAGGAAGTGCTTCGACTTGGTGGCGGCCAGTCGGGTACTGAACGCCAACGCAAACTTGGGCGTTTACCGGTCCGCGAGCGACTTGCATTATTGCTTGACTCCGACAGACCGTTTTTCGAACTCGGTCTATGGGCAGCGCACAAAATGTATCCCGAATGGGGTGCTGTGCCGGCAGCTGGAGTGCTCACCGGTATCGGTTGGATCAGCCAACAGCCATGCATGGTCGTGGCCAATGATGCTACCGTCAAAGC
>Ga0335394_10001232_pt1 | contig 28649 bp, 25 predicted proteins | sample MAT03_FD_205741 | JGI IMG/M metagenome (GOLD analysis project Ga0335394, IMG submission 205741) | Freshwater microbial communities from Lake Fryxell liftoff mats and glacier meltwater in Antarctica - MAT-03 (spades assembly) (version 2) ...
ACGGTCCCCGCGGCACGCCCAGCACCTGGTACAAAATGCGGCTGCCGTCCGGGTTTTCGAGGAACGAATCCGCCGGGCTCATACCGACATTGCCTTGAGATGAATGACTAACCGATCCTCTCCAAACAAGTCGTAGGCCACAGTGACTCGAATCTCGTAGTTTTCTTGGTCTGTACCAGAAGTACAGAACAGCTCGAAATGAAAAGCACCAGAACTGCTGGGGCGTCTGCCGACCATCCGAAGGACGTGTGCTGCGATGGAGTCCGAGATGTCTTTGGGGTAGGGAAGAGAGATCAAGTATTGCTCAACGTTTTCCGTGAGAGCGACGCTCATCGATGAAGTCCTGCATGGGCCGGATCTTGCCCATCGCAGCCAGCCTGCGACTTTCGGCGATCATCTCTTCGTCCAATTCCACTTCGCCATCGATTTCACGAACGACGCCCAACGGAAAGGTCTCCGAGGCTCCGCACGCTTCGCGTTTCTCGAGCGCGTATCCCACGGAGTTGCGAATATCCGTCACATTCATGGGCTCACCCGTCTTGGCTGCCATGACACGCTGAAGGTATTCGACCATGTAGATGCCGAACTCATCGACAAACGAGTTGATGGTTTTGCGGTCTTCTGTCGTCATTTGCACGCCTCCACGAGACGAACCCTTGGGCCGCGGCCCCGCCGAGTCCCTAGCATCGGTTTGGAGCGACGCCACTTACGAGCCGCCAACCAAGGTTATTATAACAGCCGGGCAACCTCCAAAACGCCAGGAGTCCGGAAATATAGCAGTGTGAGCGTCTCGATTCTGGGTGGAAGCAAGTAGCAATGCGTCCATTCCAAAAGGGATGGTATCCGGAACGACCCCCACGAGCTCGCCTCGTGGGTGAAGGAGGTTGAAAGGCTAGATCGGACGATTCCCGTGCGATCCTGCCCTTGGTGCGCAATGGCTTCTAGCCTTTCAACCTGATTCACCTGCCAGACGAACTGGCAGGGGTCTTGCCCAGACTAGAGTTACCCACCATTTTCCCGAGACCCTCTACTGCGGATACGATTCCACCCAAAATCGAGACGCCCACACGGCATACCAGGCTCGCCCCTTGCCGCTCTCGTCCCCTGGACCTACAACGAATCCATGCGCGACGTTGCCTCTCAAACCTTTCACGTACAGCCCCAGCAAGCCGGACTCACCCTCTCGGCCGCGCTCCGCCAGTGGCTTCCCGATACCTCGTGGTCCGAGGTCCGCAAGCTGCTTGCCCAGCGGCGCGTGCTGGCCAACGGCAATCTGACCTTCGACGAAACCCGCCGGGTGCAGCAGGGCGAAGTCGTGAAGGTCCTGGCCGAGTCCGCCCCCAAGCCGCCGGCGGATGATGACGTCCGCTTGCGGTACCTCGACCAGCATCTGGTGATCGTCGAGAAGCCGGCCGGCATGACCTCGATTCGCCACCGCGAAGAGAAGAACTGGACCATCCGCAGACGGCAGATGCAGCCGACGCTGGAAGAGTGCCTGCCCCGCATCATCGCCCAAAAGGCGGGCAAGTCGCGGCGCGGATTGCCGCCCCCCGTGCGCGCGGTCCATCGCCTGGATCGGGGCACCAGTGGGCTGATGGTCTTCGCCCGCAGCATCGCGGCCGAGCGGCACCTGGGCGTGCAGTTCAAGAAGCACACGATCCACCGCCGCTATCTGGCCGTAGTGCAGGGAGTGATGGCCGAGCCGATGCGAATCGAGTCGCACCTGGTGCGCGATCGCGGAGATGGCCGCCGCGGCAGCACGCCGGACAAAGCCGTAGGCAAACGAGCGGTGACGCATGTCACGCCGCTCGAGAAGCTGGGCGAATACACGTTGGTCGAGTGCCGCCTGGAGACCGGGCGGACCCACCAGATCCGCATCCACCTCGGCGAACTGGGCCTGCCGCTATGCGGAGAGCGGGTCTATCACCAGCCGCTGGGGGGCACCGCCCGCAACGATGCCAGCGACGCGCCGCGGATCGCGCTGCATGCCGCCGAGTTGGGGCTGATTCATCCGGCCACCGGCGAAACGCTGTCGGTGAAGATGCCCTTCCCGCCCGACCTGGAGCGGTTCGTCGATCGGCTGCGGAAGAAGGCCGCCAAAGCCGCGGGCGCGAAGTAGCCGTCGATCCGCTGCCGCCCGAGCCCGTGCATGCATTCGAACCGCTCGTTTCGTCGTCTTCGCGCCGATTCGCGTTTTTCCTGGCAAAGCGGTTCTGGTCCGCGATTTGCAAGGTCATGCCCTCAACGGAGTACGTCAAACTACCTTTGCCGGTTGAGGTTCTGAGTCATGGCTAGTACCTTCAAGTCTTCCTGTCCGCCCGATTTGGGCATTTCAGGTGAACGCCGGCCGCATTTTGCTAGCACGCCGCCGGCCCCTCAGGAGACGGCCCGCGAAATGGCAGTGATCGAAGCTCAAGGATTGACCAAGGTCTATAACACGGGCGACTTAGTCGTCGAAGCCGTGCGAGGAGTCGATCTGCAGGTCAAAGCAGCCGAATATGTGGCGCTGGTCGGCCCTTCCGGTTCAGGAAAGAGCACCCTGCTGAACATGCTGGGCGGAATGGAACCACCCTCGGGCGGGCGGGTGCTGCTCGATGGAGTCGATCTGGCCACACTGACCGATACCGAGCGGACCCTGGTTCGTCGGCGTCGGCTGGGCTTTATCTTCCAAGCCTTCAATCTGCTGCCGATTCTCACCGCCGAAGAAAACGTGGCCCTGCCATTGCGCCTGGATGGTCTCTCCGGAAAAGAAGCCCTGGAGCGCGCCGTGGCCATGCTCGATTTTGTCGGAGTGGCCGCGCGACGCAAGCACCTGCCCAGCATGCTCTCGGGCGGAGAGCAGCAGCGCGTGGCCGTGGCTCGGGCGCTGGTGATTCGCCCCGCCTTGCTGCTGGCCGACGAGCCGACCGGCAATCTGGACTCGGCCAATGGGCAGCAGATCAGTCGCTTGCTGCGGGATTTGGTCTCGCAGAAGGGCCAGTCGGTAGTAATCGTGACACACGATCCCAAGTTGGCCGCGCAGGCCGATCGGATCCTGTCGATCAGCGACGGGCTGATCTCGTCGACAGAGACGAACATCGAGACCGCCGGCGCCTACGCGGCCTCGCAGGAACGCGATCGGCGATGACGAACCTCCTGGGTCTCAGCTTGGGCGAGTTCCGCCGGCACCCGACGCGGACCGCACTGACCCTGTCGGGGGTCATCATCGGCGTGGCGTCGGTGGTGGCGGTGATTTTGACCAGCGCCGCCACGCGGGCCTCGTATGGCGAGCTGTTCCAGACGTTGGCCGGGCGCGCGCAGCTGGAAGTAACCGCCGCCGGCGACGCGGCCATGGATCTGGCGCTGGCAGAGAAACTGGAACAGGTCCCCGGCGTGCTGGTCGCCGCCCCCAGCATCGAGCGTTATACGATTCTGTACTCCCAAGGTCGGCGATTCCCGCTGCCGGCCATCGGCGTCGACGCCATCCGCGACCTCAAAGTCCGCGACTTCGAGATCCGCGAAGGGACCTATCTGACGGGCGAAGGGGAAACGCCCGAGGTCCTGCTCGACGCCAGCTTCGCCGGCAGCATCGGCGTGGCCGTGGGAGATGAAGTGAAAATGATGACCAAGGCCGGCCTGCAGACCGGCAAGGTCGTGGGCCTAGTCGCGCCCAAGAAGGCCGGCGGGTTCGTCCCCGGCGGGTCGCTGTTTCTGGACATCGCCCATCTCGAGAACTGGTTCCGCCTGGCCGATCAGGCCACCAGCATCAGCCTGCTGCTCGACGACAAGGTCGATCTGGAAGAAATCAAGGCCTCGATTCGCCCGCTGTTGCCGCCGGGGATCGTCGTGCAGCCCCCCGCTGCACGGGCCAACCTGGGCCAGGAAGCCTTCAAGGGCGCCGAACAGGGGCTGGAGTTTGCCTCGGCCCTCTGCCTGGCGATGTCGGCCTTTGTGATCCTCAACACGTTTCTGATGAATCTCTCCGAGCGCCGTCGGCAGCTCGCCATTCTGCGCGCCGTGGGCGGAACCCAGGCGCAGATCGCTCAACTGCTGCTGGTCGAGGCACTGGCGTTGGGAATCATCGGGACCGCGATCGGCCTGCCGCTGGGCTGGGCCGGCAGCATCTGGATTGCCGATCGGATGTTCTCCACGGCCGGCGCGATGGGGCCGCAAGTGCAGCTCTCGATGAATGCCATTCTGTGGGGCGCGGCCATCGGCCCCCTTACGACGCTGCTGGGGTGCGCGGTGCCGGCGGTGTTCGCCGCCAAGATCTCGCCCATGGAAGCCCTGCGAGCCAGCGCGCCCCAGGTCGACACCAAGGCCTGGAACCCGCTGACCATCGGCGGGGTCGTGTTGTTCGTGGTGATGTTCGCCCTGCAGTTGGGCGTGATCTGGAGCCTGGTCCCCGTCTGGGCGGCCACCCCGGTCGGGGTAACGCTGATGGCCTCGGTCGTGCTGGTGATTCCGGCCTTCGTCGGCCCGCTGACAAAACTCTCGTCCGCCGTGCTGCGTCCCTTCCTGGGCTACGAGCGGCACATCGCCGCTAACGGACTCGTTCGCCAGCGAACCCGATCGGGCTTTACGATGGGCGTGGTATATGCGGCCATCGGCGTGGCCCTGGGGCAGGGGACGTTGATCATGAACAACCTCGACGACGTCCGTGGCTGGTATCGCCGCACGATGGCCGGCGACTACGTGGTTCGCAACACCGGCGCGGGACAAACCGGCGATCAGGAGACGATGCTCCTCTCCGATGCCACGCGCGACGAGCTGGCCGCGCTGCCTGGCGTCGCCCGGGTCGACTCGCTGCGCCTGGTGCGCGGTGAAGCGGCCGACACGCCCGTGCTGATCGTGATTCGCTCGCTCACCGACGAGGAGACGCTGCCGCTGAGCCTCATCGAAGGGGACGCCGAAACGATCCGCAGTCAGTTGCGGGCGGGCGAAGTCGTGCTGGGAACGGTGCTGGCCAATCGCCATGGCTGGAGCGCCGGGGACTCGATCGAGTTGAAGACTCCGGCCGGCCCGCGGCAGGTAAAGGTGGCCGGCACGGCCTCGGAGTATTACGTCGGCGGCAACGTGGTCATCATGGAGCGCGTCGCGGCCGGCCGGCTGTTTCCGCTGGAAGGAGCCGACGCCTACCTGATTCAAGCGGGCAGCCGCGAGCGCGAGCTGGCCGATGCCGCCCTGCGACCGTACTGCGAAGAGCACGGCTACGTGCTGACCTCGTTCAGCGAACTGAGCGCCGCCATGGAGCTGGTGCTGGCTTCAGTGGTGGCCGGGCTCTGGGCGCTGCAAATCGTGGGCTTTGCGGTGGCCGGCATCGGCGTGGTGAACACGCTGACGATGAACGTGCTGGAGCAGACCCGCGAGATCGCCGTGATGCGGGCGGTCGGCATGACTCGCTGGCAGGTCCGCCGGATGATCCTGGCGCAGGCCTCGATCACGGCCGTGGCCGGCGTGGTGGTGGGGGTGCTGGCCGGCATCCTGACCGCGTACCTGATGACCCTGAGCATGCTGCCGCTCTTGGGTTACTCGCTGCCGTTCAAGCTCGATTCGAGCCTGCTGATCGGCGTGCCGATGCTGGCGGTGGCCATTGTGCTGATCGCCTCGCTGCTGCCGGCCGAACGTGCCGCTCGCATGCCGCTGCAGACGGCGCTGCGGTACGAGTAGCGCACGCCTTCCCTTGTGGTGCAGGCGTCCCGCCTGCCTCCCTCCCTCTTCCCTTTGGGGAGAGGGGCGAGGGGGCCAGCGGTCTTTCACCCGCCCCGGGGAGAGGGCCGGTTACAGATCAATCGCGGCCCCCCGAAGCGCAAGCAACGCCACAAAAGTCTCTTCCTGCTCCCTCCCACTTGTGGAGAGGGCTGGGGAGGGGGGCTGCCCTTCGTTCGTATCTCGCCCTTGCTTCTCTTTTTTGAACAGGAGGAAACAGAGCCAACAGAAAGACCCCCTCCGTTACCTCCATTTCCTCCTGTTCAAAAAGGTACTCCAAGAGACATTCACATCCTCCTTCATTCCTCTGTGTCTCTGTGCCTCTGTGGTTCATCCTCTTCCGTCCGCATGCGAGAGACTCTCGCCTCACCCTCATCCCCAACCCTTCCTCACATGCCCGAAAAGAGAGCACCACAAAAGACGAACGGAAGCAACTACGGCAGATCTTCGGCGTAGCCGGGTGGAAAGGGATCTTCCATCTCGTCGATCTGCTTCTCGGTCTGCGGGTCCGAGATGGTCATCTCCAGAAACTGCTCGACCCACAGCCGGACTTCGGTCTCTCCCAGCGGCGTCGGCGGCTTCACGTCTTCCTTCTCGGCCGATGGATCTTGCCGCGTCCTTCGCGCTCGGATCGCGCCCGAAAACCAGATGTCGCTGTCGACGGCGATCGCCCGACGCCGGCGGGCCGCCCGTTGCACGCGGTGATCGCTGGAGACAACCGTCAGCTTCCGCGGGGCACTGTCCTCGGCGATCAGCTCCTCGAGCAGCGCGTCGGCATCTTCGTGGTCCGAAGCAAAGCGGACATGGATCTCGCGGTACTTCACCCGCCGCGGCAGTCCCTTGGGGGCGAGCGCGGCATCGAAGACGACGGTCGTGCGGCTCAGTTCGCTGGGATTGACGGTTTCGACCAGAAAATTGAGGAGCGCCTGCCTCGCCCGCTCCAGTCCGCCCGGCCCGACACCTCGGCCGATGATCCCGGCGGCGTGAATCAGGTTGTAACCATCGATCAGCAGGGCCACGGGTCGCTCGATTCGAAGAGTTTGCGACACCAACGCCGCTTGGCCGAGAATAGCACTTCAAGTCCAAACCTGCCACGCGAGTCGTGCCAGGGTGCTTCGGATACGGAACGGGAATCTTGGCAGCGCATCGCCGTCTGCCTATTCTCAGGCCATACGCGCTTTCCATCGCAAGCTACCCGTCGGCGCACCTGCCAGAAGGAAGAAACCCATGATCCCCGAATCGCTGCAGACCGCCTTTGACGAGGCCTGGAAAGCGCTCTCGCAATCGCTCGAAGCCGAAGGCCGGTTCTTCGATTGTGCTGGCCAGTTCATGACCAACGCCGTGGCAATCAACGATGCGGTGGCCGAGGTCAATCGGAAGGGCGGTGGCGATCAACTGACCGAAGCCGAGAATGGACGGCTGAAGAAGATGGTCGAGTTCATCCAGGCCTATTCGGTCCACCTGGCCGCCCTGGCGAAGACCCGTGCGGCCCATCCGTTTCACATGTCCCCTTCGGAGAATTAGGGGCTCGATCCGGGCTCGATCCCTTGAGGGATAGTGGCAGCGCGAGGAATGAGAAGCGTGAAACTCGCTTTCTTTCCCCCAGCGGCCCAGGTAAAACGTACGCCGCATCGTCGCGACGGTGGCGCCGGGCGAAATCGACACCTCAGGAGATCGCGCATGGACAACAAGCCGAACGAAGCTGCGTCGCCCAAACCGGCTGAGGGCGCGCCCCCTCAAGGGAAGTTCTATGGAAACTGGATGCTGGTGGCACTCGTCTCCGGGGCAATCGCGTTTGGAGTGATGCGCGGGATCGTATCTCTGGTGAAAGGCCTTCGAACGGGAAGTACAGGGGCCACCGCCGAACAGAGAAACTAGCCGCCGGTGAATTGGCGCCGTCACAGGGGCTACCGGCGGCTAGCGCCTTGCCGCTCACTAGGGTTGCAGCACCAGTCGCAGAAGGTTCAGGGCCCGTTTGCCGGCCAGGCTTTTCAGGATGGCCGGGTGGCCGGCGTAGTCGGTCTCGTGAACTGCGACATCGGGGACGCCCCCCTTCTGGCGAGCCAAGGCCAGGTAGACTTTCGGCGGGCTGGCCGCCGAGGGATCGAGCGCCGGAAAGGCAGTAATCGCCAGCCCGTAGTCGGCCCCGAACCGCTCCTTGGCGGCCGTGGCCATCTGGGCCGCCACCTTTCTGCTGATGGCCCCCTCGGTGCGCATCAGCTCGGCCGGCACGCCTGCTCCCGCGGCGCGCTCGGGAATGTTGGAGAGAATTGTCCCGCCGGCGTACCAGGCCTCGTGACCCGGCACGCTGGTCAGCCAGCGCGCGATCAGGCCGCCGGTACCTCCTTCGGCCGTGGCCAGCGTCTCGCCGCGCGCGGTCAACCGTCGAGCCACGGCGTGCTCAAGTTCGTCGTCCTCTTCGCCAAAGACCAGCGTTCCCAGGCATTCGCGGATGGTGGCTTCAGTCGATTCCATCGCCGCAAAGCAGGCCTCGGGGGTCTCGCCAGGGGACGTGATGCGGAGGGTGATCGTGGCCTCGTGCACGGTGATGCCGACGGAAGGCTCGCGGCCGCGACGGATCAGGTCGGGCAGCATCTGCTCGAGCTGGCTCTCTCCGGCGCCGAAGCATTTGATCCGCCGATGCCGGATGACCTGCCGCGGGCCTCCCTCGGGCGTCAGGGCCGGACCCACCGTGGCCTTCCACATTTCGAAGAGCTCGGCCGGCACGCCGGGGAGGGCAAAGAGCCGGCAATCGGGCTGACCTTCACGGGGGATGCTGAGGTCGATGCCGGGAGCGGTGCCGTTGGGATTGTGCACCACGCGGCTGCCGGCCGGGAACTGGGCCTGCACGCGGTTTCGCTCGGGCATGGGCCGCCCGCGTCGCGCGAAGAGGGACGCGATGTAGGCCATGGCGTCGGCGTCTTCGACCAACGGCCGGCCGATGGCGGCGGCAATTGCCTCGCGCGTCAGATCGTCGGCCGTGGGACCGAGCCCGCCGGAGCTGATGACAATGTCTGCCCGAGCGATGGCCAGGCGGAAGACCTGGATATTGGCGGCCAGGTCATCGGCCACCGTGGTGTGGAATCTGGTCACGATTCCCAGTTCGCCCAACCGCTGACTGATCCACTGCGTATTGGTATCCAGGCGTTGGCCGCTGGTCAGTTCGTCGCCGATCGAGATGATTTCCGCGTGCATGGAGGTCCTGGAGCTAGACAGAGCGATGTCTGGGGCCGCTGCGATATTCTAAGTTGGGAGGGCTGTGCCCACCATTGTGGCGCAGGCGTCCGCCTGCTTGATTACGATGCGACGCAGGAAGTGGACGCGGGAGATTTCACGATCTTCTTTCGATGCCGATGGGAATCGAAGGCGAATCCAGGGGCAAGAACGGATGGGCAGGGCGCTGGTGGGCACAGGCCCCCGTACGATGAAGGAAGAGGGCAAGGACGGCCGGCCGCCAGCGAAGTAGAATAAGGCACGACGGGAGCGCGAGGAGCGCGATCGCCCCGGCAAGCAAAACCAGGAGAAGCACGATGTCCGTTGGCACCGACAATCACCTGAAGTCGATCGGCTACATCCTGTGGATCTTTGGATTCACAGGGGCGCACCGTTTTTATTACGGCAAGCCGATCACCGGGACGATCTGGTTCTTCACGCTGGGGCTGCTGGGAATCGGCTGGCTGATCGATCTGTTTCTGATCCCCGGCATGGACCGCGCTGCCGATCGACGCTATCGATCAGGACCGATCGACTACAACTTGGCCTGGATCCTGCTGGCCTTTTTGGGGCCGCTGGGGATCCATCGCTTCTACCTGGGGAAGTGGTTCACCGGGCTGATCTTCTTCTTTACCGGCGGACTGTTTCTAGCGGGATGGCTGTACGACCTGTGGACGCTGAACGGGCAGGTGAGCGAGGTCAACCGGGCCGGTTGATCCTTGGCGGGCTGCGCAACCCCGCGTTGCGGCAGGCGAGCGGGCCGAGAGACCGGCGGCCCGAGCGGCTACAGAATCAGCCGCAGGATGTGCATGGCCCCACAGGCGTGACCTTCCTTGCAACGTCACTCACTTGGGCAGCTCGATCACCAGTTCGCTATTCTTAGCGGGCAGTTCCACCGGATGGCCGTAGTCTTCCAGCAGCGCACGGCCGAAGACTAGCTTGGCAGTCGGCGGAGGTCCTTCGGGATCGCCCGCGGCCACAGCTCGGGGGGCGATCGCCTGGCCGTCACCGGCGTAGATCCGCGCGATGTACGCTCCGGCCCCAGCCCCTTGGCCGGGTTCGGTGGTGAATCGCCCGTCTCGAATCACGGCATAGCCGGTGGGGGCCTCTTTGCCGACCTCGGGAGTCGGTTCGAACGTGATCGTGCCAATCTTGACCGGCTGCCCCTTGTAACGGACCTCGCCTGAAACTTGATGCCGCGTCAGGCCGTCCCCCGAACCACATCCAACGAGCGCAGCGCAGACTGCGCAGGTCCAAGCCGCAGATGCCACGCTCTTCGATCTTGGCGCCATGCCAGTCTCCTTGCGGTCAGTCAAACAGGCTTCCCACGATCTGGCCGTCGGCACGCTTGGCGATCAGCCGAAGCACGCTGACATTGGTCCGGTCGCTGAAGAAATGAACCGACCCGTCGGCCATGCAGCCCATCGCGCCGCCAGGGTGATCGCTGAAGAGCATCCGTCGATCCGAGGCCCGGTTGTCGGAGCCGGGCAAGCCCGTGTTGGGATTGCCCGGCTGATACCTGGTGTTGACCGGATCCTGAAGTGCAATCATCAGGCCCATCTCCGAGGCGTTAGCGGCCCCGCGTGCACTGGACGACCAGATAAAATCGGCCGGCGACTGCCCTTCGCCCGCCAGCATCGTGTTGCTCAGACCATCGGTGATGTGATCGAAGCGGACCGAAGAATTGACGAACAGCACGCCGTTGTTGAAGAAGTTGCGGCGCACAGGGGGCAACAGTGTGCCCGCCCAGGGCGCGCCGTGGCAGAGCGCCTCGCTGTCGACTCCTCCGCCTGAAACGCCATAGTAGTCGCTGCGCAGGTTCTTGGCGGTGCTTCGCCTGCTGCTGGGGCACTGATAGATCGGCATCGGCGTCCGTTGCAGGGTGAAGTTCACCGAGTCCTCGGGCCTGGCCTGAACATAGTTGCAATCGTTCGAGGAACTCTGGCAGAAGATGCCGTTGAAGGGCCGCCTCAGGTTGAACTGGTTGTACAGGGCCGAGTGCTCGAGATAGGGAAGGATTGCCACCGACCAGGGACATCGACCATCGTTGAACGGCCGTCCGTCCGTTGCGCTGACCTGATCGTTCGGCAGGCCGCCCCCGCTGGCCCCCAGCTTGCACGGCGAGTTCGAATTGCCCGCGCCCATCGGCAAGACTTTGTGCGAGAGATGATAGCCGTGCAGCGCCAGACCGAGCTGCCGCAACTGGTTCGCGCACTGCATCCGGCGGGCCGCTTCGCGCGCGCTCTGCACCGCGGGGAGCAGTAGCGCCACCAGGATGCCGATGATGGCGATCACCACCATCAACTCGATGAGCGTGAAACCGCCGCGACTCCGGGACCTGTTCGATTCTCTGTGCATGGCTGCCCTTACAGTTGGATGACCGACGCGCCCTCGACCAACAGGGGGTCGATCGAGAGGGTGATGTCCTGCGATGCCGTCGGCCGCGCAAGGCAGCTCGACATATGGCGCACGGCCAGGCGGCCAATCTCATGCGCCTGAATATCGAAAGTCGTGAGTGCGGGATGCAGCGCCGCGAGCAGTGACCGGTCGTTGTTTCCCGAGATCAAGCTGATATCTTGCCCCACGCGCACGCCGCGCCGTTGCAGCGCGCCATAGACCATCGCGGCCACGCTATCGACCGAAGCGAAGATCGCCGTGGGGCGCGGGGTACTGTCCAGCAACCGATCGACCAGCGGCTGCACCGAGTCGATCGTATGCGGCGGCTTGAGCGGCAGCGTCCACCCGCCCGGGGGCGACTCGGCGAATCGCGCAACGGAGGCACCCCGGCGAAAGGCCTGTCCCACAAAGCCCGACTCGCGATTCATCATCAGCAAGTGATCGGGCTTGGGGTTCAGAAACGCCAGCCGGGTGTGGCCGCGGTCCATCAGGTAGTCGGCCGCCAGGGTGCCGAGCCGCAGGTCGTTGGCGCCGACACAATGCCCGGGGCAATCCAGCGGCCTGCCCAGCACCCATACACCGGGTCGCATGCGCAAGGCGCGTGCCAGCCAGGGGGAGTTCTCGGACACGCCGGTCCCTTGCAGCGCGCCCATCAGGAACAGCCCGTCGCATTCGTCGAGCCGTAAGCTGGCCGGCGGCGCGCCGAGTTGCGGCACGTGCACGATCTGCAGACTGGCCCCCTCGGCCGAGAGCGAACTTTCGACACCGTTGAGCGCGGCGTTCACCCCCGGCAGCATGGCCAGCGTGCGGTCGATGCCCAGCGTGACAAACGCAAACTGCTTGCCCGTCAAATCGCCCGCCTGGCTCTTCTCCAGGACCGCGGGGCTGCGCCGCTTGCGCAGCGGGTGGTAGTTCATCTCGCGGGCCACATCTCGCACGCGCAGGCGCACATCGGGGCTGATCACCGGATCGTTTCGCAGGGCGCGGCTCGCAGTGCTCACGGCGCACTTCGCGGCGTCAGCCACCATCTGCAGCGTTACCGAGACGTCGCCGGTGGAATCGTTGGGTATCGAGGGCAGAGTGTGCATGGTGGTCAGCTCAGAATCTCACGGACAACGTGCCCGTGCACGTCGGTAAGGCGGAAGTCGCGGCCGGAAAAGCGGTAGGTAAGCCGCGTGTGGTCGAGCCCCAGCAGGTGCAAGATGGTCGCGTGGAAATCATGCACATGCACCATTCCATCGACCACTCGATCGCCGATGTCGTCGGTGACGCCGTGCACCACGCCCGGCTTCACGCCGGCGCCGGCAAGCCAACTGCTGAACGCGGCGGGGTGATGGCTGCGACCCTTGGTGCCGCGGCCGTCTTGCGCCCACGGGGTGCGGCCAAACTCCGTGCAGAACACCACCAGCGTCTGGTCCAGCAGACCTCGCTGCTTGAGGTCCTGGAGTAAGGCGGCGGCCGGTTGATCCACGCGCTCGGCGTACTTCTTATGCGAGGCGACATCGCGATGAGCCGCATCCCAATTGTCGCGGCAGGCGCCAACCGAATCGATGACTTCGACGAACCGCACGCCGCGCTCGATCAACCTCCGGGCCATAATGCACTGGGCCGCATAGCCGCGACGATCATCCGGCTTTGCGCCGTATTGCTTGAACGTTTCCGCCGACTCGCCACTCAAATCGAGAGCCTCCGGAGCATGGTCCTGCAGCTTCTTGGCCGTGGCGAACGACGCAGAGCGCGCCGCCCACTGCGCGTCGATATCGCGTTGGCTTAGATGCCCCTGGTTCAACTCCTGGAGCAGGTCGATTTCCAGATTCTGCAACGCCTTGGGCTGCCGCGGCTCCAGATGTGCCAGCGGCTCGTCCCCCGGCAGAATCCGCACGCCGCGATGCACGGCCGGCAGGAAGTTGGCATCCCACACTTGCGGGCCGTTGTAGGGCAGAAATTCGGCAATCACCACATGCGACGGCAGATTCGCATTCAGCGTGGGCAGGCCATAGCTCAGCCACGCGCCCAGACTCGGCATGGCGACCGTCGTGCTGCCGGTGTGCAGTTGCAGTGTCGCCTCGCCATGGTCGCGATGATCCGAGTTCATCGAGCGGATCACGGCGGCCTGGTGAATCACGTCGCGAATGTGCGGAAACAGATCGCTGACCTCCACGCCCGAATGCCGGTTCGGCCGGAACTTCCACAGCGGCGCCTTGAGAAACCGCTCGACCTTGGGCTGGCCGGCATCCATCGCCCTGGCTTCCATGCCGATCGACTGATCGTGATCCTTGCTGAGCTTGGGCTTGGGGTCGAACGAATCCACATGCGAGAAGCCACCCGACATGTAGAGCACTATGATCTGCTTGGCCTGGGCGGCGAAATGCGGCCCCACCGCGTCCACCTTCGGCTGGGCCGCAGAACTCCAAGGGGAGAACGCCGCGCCAGCAGCACCGGCCAACATCGCCTGCAGTATCTCGCGCCGTCGCCATGCGGGGGCGGGAAGACTGTTCGCGATCGGGTTGCTGTCGTGGGTCGAGTGTTGCATCGGGGGACCTCAGTCGACAAAGAAGGATTCGTTGCTCAACAACACCGCCCGCGACACGGCCGTCCAGGCTGCCAGTTCCGTTTGCCCAGCGCGATCGGACTGTAGCTGGCGATACTGATCCAGAAACCGCGCCAGCCGGGCGTGTTCCTCGGCGGTTGCCGCGCGGGCGAGCGTTCGTTGGTAGAGCGCATCGATTCGCTCCGGCGTTCGAGGCGCGCTCTGCAGGATGCGCTCGGCCAGCGCGCCGGCCTGCTCTGCCACGAACTCGGAATTGAGCAGATACAGAGCCTGACCCGGCACGCTTGCTTCGTCGCGCTGACCCGTGGTCTGATTCGTGTCGGGCCCATTGAACAGGTCGAGGAACGGATGCTTTTGCAGCCGCGAGACCATTAGATAGACGCTGCGGCGGTTCGTCGGATAGACATCGGTAAAGGGGGAATTGAGGCCGTAGCGTTGCGTGTGCCAGGCAGGGAACGGATGGGCGCCTCCAGGAGAGCGGTCCAACTGGCCGCTGGCGGCAAGCAGGGCGTCGCGTATCGATTCGGCGTCCAAACGTCGCCGATTCTGCCGCCAGAGATACAGATTATTGGGATCGCGATCAGCGTTGGGTCCCGTCTCGCGGGATGCCAATCGATAGGCCCGGCTCAGCACCATTCGCCGATGCATGCTCTTCAGCGACCAGCCGTCGGCAATGAACTGATTCGCCAGGTAGTCCAGCAATTCAGGGTGCGAGGGCTTTGTCCCTTGCACGCCCAGATTGCTGACCGTCTCGACCAGGCCACGGCCAAAATGGTGGCGCCACAGGCGATTGACCAGCGTGCGCGATGTCAGCGGATGATCAGGCGAGGTCAGCCATTGGGCCAGTTCCAAGCGACCGGAACCGCTGGAAGGAACGATGTTCTCCGACTCCTTGACCACGCGCAGAAACTGCCGCGGCACGACCGGGCCGAGATTCTCCGGGTCGCCTCGGCGATGCAACTGCACGTCGTGCGGATCCCCTTCCTGAACGGCAAATAGCATCTCGACCGGCGGGTTCTTGGCCAATCGCGTCCGCTCCGACTCCACCCATTTCAACCCATGCAGCATCAGTTCGCGAAACTTACCGTCGAACGCGGCCAGCAGTTTCTCGCGCTCGGCCTCGAGCGCGTTACGGTCAGCGTCCTTCTGCAGGAGCCGCTTGCTTACTTCGGCGAACCGCTCAAGCGTCGGCCTCAGCCAAGGGCGGAAGTGATTGCCAAGCTGATACTCGTAGCGCGCCATCTGCAGCCAATAGGCGTCGATCGCGGCTTGCGTGGCGGGGAGGTTGTCGGCCGACACCAGATCCGACGGGGCTTTCTGCGTCGACAGACCGGCCCAAGGATATCGGGTGCTGGCAAAGACGCCGTACATGCCGTAGTAGTCGGTCGCCAGCATCGGGTCGAACTTGTGATCATGGCATCGGGCGCACTTCAGCGTAACGCCCATCACCCCCCGCCCGATCGTGTCGATCGTGTCCTCGATCGTCAGGTGCAGCGACCCTTCCTTTTCGTTGCCGAAGCGCCGGCTCAGGGCAATGAAGCCGGTGGCAATCTTCAGTTCGCGGACGCGAGCCGGATTCGTCTCTTCTCGTGCCAGCAGATCGCCGGCGATCTGCGCCTGCAAGAACTGGTCGTACGGCAGATCTCGGTTCAGGGCGTCGATCACCCAGTTCCGGTACAGATAGGCCTGCGGAATCGGGAAATCGCCCACGTCTCCCTGCGTGTCGGCGTAGCGCGCCACATCGAGCCAGTGGCGGCCCCAGCGCTCGCCGTAGTGCCGCGACGCCAGCAGCCGATCGACTTCGCCGGCGAATGCCCCTTCGTCGGGCGCTCGGCTCGCCAGAAAGGCGTCCATTTCTTGCTCGGAAGGCGGCAGTCCGATCAGGTCCATCGTAAGTCGGCGCAGCAAGGTACGGCGATCAGCCAAGCCCACCGGCTGCAGCGACTGCTTCTGATGCGCTGCGTGCAAGAAGCGATCGATCGCCGTCTGCGACCATTCGGGCGAGTCGACGACGGGGGGCTGCGGATTGCCGCGCGGCAAGAACGCCCAGTGCTCGGTCTTCACCTCGGCGGGCTTCTTCGGCGAGACGGTTGGCTTCACCGCATCGCCGGGCCAGACCGCGCCCGATTCGATCCAGCGACGAATGTCGGCCACCTGATCGGCCGTCAGCGGTTTGTTGCCCTCGGGCGGCATACGCAGCTCTTTGTGCGTCAGCCGCACTGCCTGGTACAGCAAGCTCGCATCCGGCTTGCCGGGCACGATCGCCGGCCCAAAGCTTCCGCCGGCCAACAAGGCAGCCCGCGACGTCAGCGCCAGCTCGCTCTCAGAGCTCTCCGTACCGTTGTGGCAGTCGAGGCAACTCGCGGCCAACAGCGGCCGGATCTTCTCCTCAAAGAACTCCAGCTTCTCCGCATCCCCGCCGACCTCGGCCGCCGCGAGTTGGCGGACCAAAGTCAGAACCAGCAGACACGACCAGGCGCGAAGTCGGAATCGAATCAAGCACGGAGCGGAGAGTCTGATCATGAAAGCTCGTCCCACCTGCGTTCCGCGGGAGCATTCTGCGGCAGCGGGGGCAGCGCCTACCTGTGCCGAGGTGTATTACGAGCATGAAAATAGCACGCCTTGATCGCAAAATCAACAAAAATAGACTTGTCTATTTTCTGCTATTTGCATTAGTTTGCATAACAAATCTAGACATAAATGCGTGACTAAGCCAACATTTTTGAAAATAAATCCTACATGCCGATCCTAATTGCGGGCCATCTGCACGGGCGATCTGGCCGGCGTTCTTCCCAGCCCCTGCGGAAACGGTCCCCCGAACGACGGCACGTTATCCTGTTGCTCGTTTCGCCGCAAAATGGGCGAGTACTCTTTTGGGCAATGGTTGCGGGAGCCGCAGCAGGCGCAGTCCGGCGTCCAGAAACTCTGTGGATAGTTCTCCGTTCCGCGTCCGGTAAGATGCTGCTGAAACGTTCCGCCACTGGGATGGAGCCGCCGGGGGGCGAAGTGCGGATCCTCCTACTCCTGGAGACGAACAACGGTCCTGATGAGAAACTTCGGTCGCGGCATGCGGCGCATCGAGATAGCGTAGTGGGGAAACTCAGGCGATGACGATTGAATTTGCATGCGGCGGCTGCGGGCAGCGGCTGGCGATCGGCGACGAGTTTGCAGGACAGCGCGTGGCCTGCGGAAAGTGTCAGGCCTTGCTCGAGGCTCCCGTCACAGCGCCGCCCCCGCCCAGCGTCTCCCATCGCTTCCATTCACCGCCAAGGCAGGCTCCTTTGATGCCCCCTGCCAGACGGCAGACTTCGGGGCTTATCCCCCTGGAACCAGAACTGGGCCTCATCCCCCTCGGGCCGGAACCAGGGCTTTCTCCCTTAGAGCCGGAACTGGAACTGCTTCCCCTGGAGCCCGCTCGATCGGCGAAGACGACCAAGACGACCCCACTCGCTTCCGCGCCGCCCCCTGCACCGCCTGTCGCACTGCGTACTGCCGTTCCGATCGTTCGGCTCTACAGTTTCGATGGCGTGCCGATCGTTCAAGGAGCATCCCAGCCCGTCTCTGGCGGTCCTCCATCGCGCGCGTCGGGCCTGGAATCTGCGCAAAGGCCGCTCGGCGTTCTCCCCACGAGCGAAGGAGTCGGCAAATCGAAGAAGCCATCGCGTCGATTCCGCGCCGATGAAACGCTGCCGAACTGGGTCTATGCCATCGGCTGGGCGTTCCTGGCGCTGCTGGTGCTTGTGGGCATGAGTTTCATCCCGGGCATGGCTTTGTTCGCCCTTGGCGTGGTGGTGCTGTTCTCGGCCTGCATCATCGCCATCGTGCAGGCGCTGCGCGACAGGCCTCAGGCATGGTTCTATATCCTGTTCTATGGGAGCTTTCTGTTCATGCTCCGCAGGGAGTCGGTCATCACGGCCTTGTGCGGAGTGATGCTCTTTTTGGGTGGAGTCTGGCGACATTCTGCAGAACGGAATGCGGAGTACTATCGCAGGCAACGTGACTTCCAAGAGTGGGCCGATCTGCGAAGGAGGGAGGCAGATTCGCACAACATGCAATTTCCGCATGTGCCGCCCGGTTTCAGTCCGCCACCCAGTTTCAGTCCGCCCCCCTGGGCTCGGCCTCACGTTCCTCCGACGTCTGAGTCCGTTCGGCCTCCCGCACCTATCAGGCCCGCGCGGCCCGAGGCTCCCCAATAGCAGAAGGAAAGCACGCGGAAAGGATGAGGCCGAACCGCGACAGCCCGAGAGTTCGTTCCGCGAAAGGTTTGGTTAGAAAAGGTGTCCGCGAACATTTTCGCAGTCCCGTTCAAGCAAGAACGCAAAATTCTTAGGATAGTTTTCCGCTTCGGGTCCGGTTAGATTTCTTGATATTTTCCGCCACTGGATGCCGGATACCTACACGCGATACTAACTCGGATACCGTCATGCAACTCAGCCAAAGTGACACGGCACTAGTCGTTATCGATCCACAGAACGACGTCTTGAGCGAGTCAGGCGTTTCCTGGGGATTGGTCGGCGCCAGTGTGAAAGAGAATAACACCGTCGAGAATCTCGACCGGCTGTTCCGGGCCGCCAAAGATCGGAACTTTGGCGTGTTCATCTCGCCCCACTACCTGTACCCGCACGACCAGGCGTGGCGCTTCGGCGGCGCCGTCGAGCAGTCGATGCTGGGCGAGAAGGAGTTCTTTCGACCCGACCCGATCGGCGACAAAGGGTTCGCTGGATCCGGGGCCGACTGGCTGGCGCAGTACAAGCCGTACATTGAAGACGGAAAGACGTTGGTGGTCAGCCCGCACAAGGTCTGGGGACCGCAGACCAACGATCTCGTCCTCCAACTTCGCAAGCGCGGTATCAACAAGGTCGTTCTAGCAGGCATGCTGGCCAACCTGTGCGTCGAGAGCCATCTGCGGGAACTCATCGAGCAGGGATTCGAAGTAGCGGTGGTCAAGGACGCGACCGCCGCACCGCGTCACCCGAAGATCGGCGACGGGTACCCCGGGGCGGTCGTGAATTACGGCTTTATCGCTAACGCCGTCTGGACCACCGACGAAGCCGTGCAGGCAATGGGCTAGAGTACCGCCTCAGAAGTGTGGTGACCTATTGCGATTCGACGTTGCAGGTAAGCGGCATGGCGCTAGCCGACGGTAGCCCCTGTGACAACGCAAATTCACCGGCGGCTAGCGTCTTGCCGCTCACGAAACCACTGCCGACCGATAAAACCCACTCTGCGTGAAACACTACACTAAAGGCAGCAGGACAAGATTGCGCGTCACGCACACCGAGGTTCGGGAGCCGCTGCAATGAAAGCCGTCGTCTTTGGCGAGCCGACTGGGGCCGAGCACGAACAGAGCCTGATCGATGTCACCCTGGAGCGCCCGTCGCCGCGGCCGCGCGACCTGCTCGTCGAGGTCCGGGCTGTCTCCGTCAACCCGGTCGATGCCAAGGTTCGTGCGGGCGGCGGCCCGGGCGGGCGAGGCGAGGCGGACAGAATCCTTGGGTGGGACGCTGCCGGAATTGTCGCGGCGGTGGGCAGCGAGGTCACGCGATTCCGGGTCGGAGACGAGGTCTATTACGCCGGGGCGATCAACCGGAGCGGCTCCTACGCTGAGTACCAACTCGTCGACGAGCGCATCGTCGGCCGCAAGCCGGCGAGCATCGGCTTCGCCGCTGCGGCGGCCCTGCCGCTCACCACAATTACGGCCTGGGAACTGCTGTTCGACCGGCTGAGGATCCGCATCGGCAAGCCGCCAGGCGCGGGTTCCCTTCTGATTGTTGGCGGAGCCGGGGGCGTCGGGTCGATCGCCACACAACTGGCCCGGCGACTGACCAGTCTGACGGTGATTGCCACCGCATCCCGCCCCGAGACGGCCGCCTGGTCGCGCGAGATGGGCGCCCACCACGTCGTCGACCACCGCCAACCCCTTTCGGCGCAGGTCAAGGCGATCGTCCCCGCAGGGGTTACGTACGTACTTGGGCTAACCCGCACCGAGGACCACTTCGACGAGATCGTCGAGGCACTTGAGCCGCAGGGGGCGCTCGCCCTGATCGAGAGCCCGGCCACCACGCTCGACATCAATAAGCTCAAGCCCAAGAGCGCTTCGCTCCACTGGGAGTTCATGTTCACTCGCTCACTTTATGAGACCGCGGACATGGGCCAGCAGGGGGGACTGCTGGACGAGGTGGCGGCCCTTGTCGAGGCGGGCGTCGTCCGCTCTACGATGCGGCTCAACCTGGGCCCCATCAACGCCGCCAACCTCCGGCGTGCTCATGTCATGATCGAGAGCAGGGCGACGATCGGAAAAATAGTGCTTGAGGGCTTCTAGTCCGCAACGAACCTAAACCGGAGATCAGCCCATGTGCTTCGTTACCACCGCGGACGATGTCCGCATCTTCTACAAAGACTGGGGCTCGTCAACCAGGGTTACCGCGTCGTGGCCCACGACCGTCGCGGTCAAGCTCCTCAAGCAGGGCACCCTCAAGGTCTACAAGCGTTTCCCGCTCGGCATGTGCACTACCCACGCCGACGCGATCAACCCTGATCTGCTCGCTTTTATTCGAGCGTAGCACCCGACTCCGACAGCATTAGGGCAGATATCATGTCGAATTCAGATGACTATGATCTCGTCGTGTTGGGCAGCGGCGAGGCGGGCAAGTACCTGGCCTGGACGCTCGCTTCCCAGGGCAAGCGAGTGGCGGTGATCGAACGGCAGTATGTCGGCGGGTCGTGCCCCAACGTCGCCTGCCTGCCCAGCAAGAACATCATCCATTCGGCCAAGGTCGCTTCGTACCTCCGGCGCGGCGCGGAGTTCGGCGTGGCAGCCGTGGCCGGGCCGGTCAACATGACTGCCGTCCGCGATCGCAAGCGAAAGATGGTCGATGGCCTGATTGAAGTTCATCTGCACAAGTACCACGCCAGCGGGGCCGAACTTGTCATGGGCAGCGGGACGTTTGTCGGCCCCAAGACGATCGAGGTCGCACTGCACGACGGAGGCACTCGAGCATTGCGCGGCGAACACGTCGTCATCTGCACCGGCTCGCGGGCAAAGATCGACGACACGCCCGGCCTCCAGGAGGCCCGTCCGCTGACCCACATCGAGGCCCTCGAGCTCGACCATCTGCCCTCGCATCTCATCGTCCTCGGCGGTGGGTATATCGGGCTGGAGATGGCGCAGGCGTTCCGCCGCCTGGGCAGCCAGGTGACGGTGATCGAGAGGAACAACGCGCTCATTCACCGAGAAGACCCGGACGTCACGGCGGCGATCGGCGAACTTTTTCGCGACGAGGAGATCGGCGTTCTTACCGGAACGAAGCTGACCCGCGTGCAGGGCACGTCGGGCGACGCCGTGCAAGTGCATGGGACGCGCGACGGGGCTGATCTCGTCCTCGAGGGGACGCACCTGCTGGCGGCCGGCGGTCGAATCCCGAACACCGCTGGCATCGGACTGGAGTATGCCGGAGTCGAGCTCGATGCCCGAGGTCACGTGAAGGTCAACGAGCGACTCCAGACGACCGCCCCTGGCGTGTGGGCCGTCGGTGATTGCGCGGGGAGCCCGTACTTCACGCATATCGCCTACGACGACTTTCGGGTCGTCCGCGACAACCTTGCGGGCGAGAACCGCGTAACCACCGGGCGGCAGGTGCCCTACTGCCTTTTCACCGACCCCGAGTTGGCCCGTGTGGGGCTGAGCGAGCGCGAGGCGCAGGAGAAAGGCATATCGTATCGACTGGCCAAGATCCCAATGGCTAATGTGTTGCGGGCCCGAACGCTGTCCGAGACGCGAGGCTTCCTGAAGGCGCTGATCGGAACCGACGACCGCATCCTTGGGTTCACGGCATTCGGAGTCGAGGCCGGAGAGCTGATCGCGGTGGTCCAACTGGCAATGGCGTCCGGGATGCCCTACCGCGGACTCCGGGACATGATCCTGACGCACCCGACGATTGCCGAGGGGCTGAATGTTCTCTTCTCTACCCCGCCCGCCGGCAAGCGATGAAGGCACATCGAGCGGGAAGAGGATGCCAGAAGCTCGTGCATCATCGCGGCGAGTCTCTGCTGGCTGGCGACTTCGGCCAACCGAGGTGCGAAAAGAAGGTGTGGCGATCGAGCCGGACTGCGCCGAGCTTCCCAAGGTTCGCCACATCCGCGAGGCTGGCGGGTAATCGTATCCGTTGATTTTGGATCGACTTAGAAGAAGTATCCTCGACAGGGTTCGAACCTGTAACCTTCGGCTTCGGAGGCCGACGCTCTATCCAATTGAGCTACGAGGACACAAAAGAAAGCAAGGAGGCAGCTTACTTCTTTCCACGCCCGCCCGCAACGGGTTGGCGCCGGTCACTGACAGGTCAGGGATCCGGGGATCAGGGATCAGCCCGCACGAATAGGGTGTGCCTCGTTTCGCTCGGCACACACTACGTCCCTGACCCCCGCCCCCCCCCCCCTGTCTCCTCCCTCCTCTTTTCTTCTCCCCTTCCCCTCTCCCTGCTAGACTGGCTTTCGAGGTGCCTTTTCTCGAATTCAGGAGTCGGCGGGATGGCTATTCTTTCGATTTGCCCCAAGTGCAAAGGCAGTATCCAGCTTTCGGAAGACAGCTCGGATCCCAACGAAACCATCCGCTGCCCGAAGTGCAAGGAAACGTTCCCGCTGCACGAGGCCCTGGATATCATGGCTGAGAGCCCTCCCGAGGCGAAGTCCGTCAAGGCTGAGGGGAAAGGGGCACCGCCGGCCGTGCCGAACTTCGGTCCCGCCGGGGCCGGCGCTCCCGTTCGTTCCACGGCCCCCGAGCCCGTGGCCCATGCTTACGACGAGGATGACCGAACTGTGGAAGCTGAAAGCACCAGTGGCAGACTCGCTCGCAATCGTCGCCGCGAACCGAGCATGCTGTTCACCATGGGCGGGGTCGTCATCGGCGGCGCCATGGGCATCTATCTGGGCGCGTATGTGCTGAACTACCTGGGCATCCCGCTCCCCGATCCGGTTCGCAATCTGCCTGGCATGGCGGTGGCTCCGGCGAAGAAAGTCGAGGACGAGGATTCCAAGAAATCGGTGGCCAAGGTCGAGCCTCCGCCAGAAGTCGTGGAGCCCGCCAAGACCGAGCCCCCCCCGCCGGCCAAGCCGCCGGAAATCAAAGCTCCCGAGAAGGCCCCGCCGGTCGAGCCGCCGACGCCCAAGAAACCTGCTGCGCCCGAGTTGGGTGTGAAGGATGGCCCGACGTTCACTCCCGCCCAGTTGGGCGCCACGTTGGGCGAGGCCAACAAGGCCTCGGGCGGGCAGATCGGCAAGAGTGCCGGCCCGGCCATTCTGGATGCCACGGTCTACGCCAAGCTATGCGAACTGGCCGAGCGTGCCACCTTCGTCCGCGCGGAGACGGGGGACACCAGCCTCGAGGCCCGCAAGCGCGGCACGCAGGACGTCATCAAGCGGATCGTGAACAACCAGGAGAACGTGGCCAAGCTCGGCGCGCTGGGGACGCAGAAGCTGGCCGAAGGCGCCCCGGCCGAACGGGGCATCGTGCTGTGCGGCATCGTTTCCTCCATCGAACAGCAGGGGAAGTTGGTTACGGTCGACCTGACCCTGTACGGCGGCGGTAAGCAGGCGACCGTGGTCTGCCCGATCCGCGGAGGGATGAAGCGCGGCGACAAGGTGGTCATCCTGGGGGCGATCGTCGACAGCCCCGTCGCCAACCTGGCCGGCTACTCGGGGGATGATCGGCGGGTGGTCTGGGGCGGCATGCCGGTCGAGATTCCGGCCAGCACGTTCCGGTAGAAGCCTCGAGACGCCAACTTTTGGGTTGATCGCGGAAGGCTGCGTGTCACTTTGCGGGTGGGGACCTGCGCGAAGATAGCCCTCGGTACCGAACGAGGCCTCACACGCTCTCTGGTGGCTCCCTCTCGCCTTTGTTTGGGAAGGGGTGCGGCCGTTTGCTCCTGTTCGAAATGGGAAACTGTTTCATGGATTGAAGTCGGGCGACCCTCACGAGCTCGCCTCGTGGGTGAAGGAGGTTGGAAGGCTAATGTCCTGAGGCACAAGTTCGCCCCGGTAGGGAACGCCCTCTGTGGCGTTCCGCGAAGTTGGAAAACTGTCACTTACTCGCGGAACGCCACGGAGGGCGTTCCCTACAGGGGCTGCGAATTAACGTGCGAACTTGTGACTCAGGTCACGAGGCGCGCAGCGGGGCCGCGATGGTTTTGAAAAGCGAGGACGACATCAGTCCACGGGCGGGGACCGCGAGGAAGTCGGCCTGTCGCGGTGGCGTTTTTTATCGCGCCGGCGCGAGCGACGTGAGGATTTGTGGTTTGGAGAGGGATGTAACTTTTCGGGTTGCAGCCCCGCGTTGAAACTTTTCGAGTTGGCGGGAGATGAAAGAGCTTCAGCCCCCCTCCCCAGCCCTCCCCACGAGTGGGAGGGAGCAGGAAAGGAAGCGTGTAACTTTTCGGGTTGATCGGCACCGAGTGAGGGAAGCGACGGTTGAGAGGGGCTCGCCTCGCTGACGCTTCGGGTTGGGATGGCGGCCTGCTCCGCAGCGTGTAACTTTTCGGGTTGAAGCATCCCGCAATGGAACTTTTCGGGTTGATGAGAGCCGCGTAACTTTTCGGGTTGCAGCCCCGCGTTGAAACTTTTCGAGTTGGCGGGAGATGAAAGAGCTTCAGCCCCCCTCCCCAGCCCTCCCCACGAGTGGGAGGGAGCGGGAAAGGAAGCGTGTAACTTTTCGGGTTGATCGACACCGAGTGAGGGAAGCGACGGTTGAGAAGGGCCCGCCTCGCTGACGCTTCGGGTTGGGATGGCGGCCTGCTCCGCAGCGTGTAACTTTTCGGGTTGATGAGAGCCGTGTAACTTTTCGGGTTGAGCTTGCAGGTCGACGCGGCACTCCTTGAGGAACGACAGCATCTGCTGGGGCGATGCGTCAGGCGATGTGGGGGTAGCGATCGGAGGCACGAGCTCGTCGATCTGGCACTGCGCTTCGCAGATCGCCATCAGGGCTTCGAATCGCTGCGCTTCGGGATAGGCCCGCCCGCACTCGGCCATCGCCTTGCGGGCCAGGCCGGCCGCCTCGGCCGCGCGAGCCAGCGCGGCCATCGCTTCTTCCTGCGGAGTCAGCGGGCGATCGGGAACTGGCAAAGTGGGCGCAGCGCGCGGGGCGGCTTTGGCCTCGGCCTTGGCTTTTTTGCGGGCGATCTCGCGGTCTTCGCGGGCGAGGGTCCGACGCTCGGCCTCGTCCTTCATGTACTGGTCGAAGTCGTCTTTACTGGTCGCATGCGGCCGGACCTTGGCGATCATCTGCCGGCTGACCCGGCAAGCTTTGGCGATCTCGGCGTCGGTGGCGCCGGCGAGTTCGGACTCGCAGAGGAAGGCAGCGACCTCGAACCATTTGTCCTCGCGGGTGCGGGGGACGGCGTGCCGGGCGTTCGCGCCGCAGGCATAGCGGGTGGCCTCGCGGACGTCCCCCTCGAAGAGCTCGACCGCGATGTCGAAGTGGCCAGCCGCGCGGGCCCCGTAGTAGCGGTGAAAGCCGTCGGCCAGAAAATGGTGGTCGAACACGCCGCGTATCCTCACCTTCGTGGTCCCTGTTCGGATTCGGGCCTGCAAGCCCCGCAAATCTGCGTGACCCTGCCGCGGCAGCCGGACGAAACTCCGCCCGGCTGCCGCAGGCAACCTTCGAGGGGTCAATTGTCGGCGCGTCAGCTCAGGGCTGCCAGGGCCTTTTCCATCTCGGCAGCGTTCTCCCGTCGGCTGAGTTCGGCCGTGCAGGCCGCGAGGGCGTCGTCCAGGAACGCGCCGCCCTCTTTCCCCTTCAGGCCCTGGATAATCGCCGGGCCCACGTTCGCGGGCAGCTTCTGCAACAGGGTCGCCTCTTCTTCGGCCGAAAGTTTCATTTGGATCTTCCTTGTGAAAAAGGGGGCGCGCCGTCTTGGGATGGCGCGCCCCGGAACGCGCACGGCCCCCGGGCCGCGCGCGATGAATGCTACGCCACGCCCGCTGCCAGCAGCTTGCCGGCGTCGGCCCGCTGCTTGTCGGTCAACAGGCTGAACATGATCTGCACCAACTTGTCGACGGTCTGGTCGCGTTCGACCGGTGCGAGCGTCCGGAGCTTCGGCTGTCCGTACTGGGCTTTAACCTGATCCGCGGTCCCCAGCGTGCCCGCTGTGACCTGGGCGAGGCCGGAGTCGGTCAATCGGGCCATCCAAAAGAGAAACGTCGGCAGATGGGCACCAGGGAACACCTCGCGGGCGTCGACCAACTTTTCACCCCGCTTGGAGATCAGTTCCCGGATCCGCGCGAACTGCGGCTCATGCAGCGGCTCGATCAGGACAACTTCCTTCGTGGCGGTGTCGACAGAGACACGCATGCCGGGAAGCGAGTCGCCCCATTCGTTCGCCAGAGAAGCCGCGCCCTTCAAGATCTTCAGCATCTCGATAAAGTCGATCCGGCCACGCAGGGCCCGGTCGATCGGGGCGAACATCACAGCGCGGCCACGCGGGGCACGGAACTCGATTTCGATCTTGGACATATTGTGTACCTTTCAGGTATTCATTTGGAGGATTGGAGGGAAAAGAGGCCGCGGTCGTCCCTCCGACGACCGCGGCACAACCGATGCCCGAAGGCACCGGACCGGTTCACTATCAGCCCGTGGCGGGCGCGTCCGACATGACAGCGAACGCGTTCAAGTCGACCGGCTTCCCGGCCACGCGCATCTTGCAGAACATCAGCGTCTCGTCCGCCAGCGTCAGCGTGCTGCCTTCGCTGGTCATCTTCAAGCTCATGCCCATGCGCCGCCACAGACGGTACTTCTTCAGGGCCCCGAACGCCAACTGGCCTTCGGAGATGTCGTTCTGAACCTTGAACGGATACTCCAGGAGCGAGTAGCTCTGGTGATCCATTCCGAACACCCGGCGCTGGTCCGAGGTGCCCACCGGCACGGCGCGGAAGCGACGATAGCCCGTGTCGTTGCCGATGAACGCACAGCCCATCGCCGGGCCGCGGTACTGTTTGCCGATCGCGAAGCAAAGCTGTTCGGCATCGGCGATCGCGAGCGGGCCGCTGGTGCCGTTGACCGAACCGACGGCGATCGTGCCCGGCGCTGTGAGGATTCCCAGCGGCTCGCTCATACCGTCGCCCACGGCGATCACCTCGTCGAGTGCCTTGGCGAACGCCATTCCGATCAACGAAGCGATCTGGCTTCCCAACGCGACCGGCGAATCCGCCAGCAGGTCATTGCCGATGCGGACGGCGCACTTCGCGTTCTCCACGTCGGCCGTGATCGCCGCGATCATGCTGGTCGCATCGAACGGACTGACCGGAGTTCCTTCCGCCGTGCCCCATCCGACCGTCGGCGTGGCGATGCTGGCCGTGGCGATGCGGTTCGACTGAGGAACGTCGATCACGTCCACGTACGGGAACAACTCTCCGTACAACAACGGATAGCTGATGATAGCTTGGTCAAAAAAGGCAGGAGTAACATGTAAGCCGCCCGAGCCGCTGTCGGTCAGCAGGGAGGCGCGAAGCCCCATCTCGCCGAACTTAATGTTCTTCACGTACCCTTGGCCAGCGATTTCGCCCGACCACAGTTCCTCGTGCATGACCTCGTTCAGCAGCGCGGCTTCATGCTCGGTCAGTCCGGCATTCTTGACCTGACTATTCGAGCGGGCCATCGCCTTCATCAGCACGCCGACCATCGCGAAATCCCTCTCGCTGGGCAGTTCCGCGGCCTTGCCCGCGAAGTAGACCTCTTCGCCGGACCGGCAATGTTTGCCGACCCAGCGCTTCGAGTTGTACATCGCCGAAGCGGCCTTCACGTTCGGACCGCTTCCGCCGCCGCCGCCGAAAACTTCCGCCGGCGTCGGGCTTCGCAGCACGCGCCCACCGGGAGGAGAAAACGGCACACCACCAATCAAACTTTTTCGCATAACAGATTCCTTCTCGAAGGTACTTGCTTGCCCTTTTGCCCTTCGAGCGCGTGCAACGTAGCACGCGTGTATTGTGCGGGCAGGCGGCGGGATTAGACGCCTGCCCGCTGCGCCCCGGAGCCACACTTAAACCCCGGGGCACGTGATTCATCCGATCAAAAGTTTCCCTTCGATCACTGGTGTTGCATTGTTCGCAGGTCGTCGTGCCGCGAGTAGTGCAAGGCTCAGCGCCGTTGCGTGATCGCCGTGGCTTCCGCCCTGCGTGCCGGTCGTTCGGGGTGATTCAAGCCGCACGCCAGCCGTCGTCTCTTTCATACGCAGCCGACGCAGCTCGGGGATCAGTTCATCGTGCTGGTAAAGTTCGAGCTGGCCATCATGGAAGGCCGAGATAGTAGCGGAACACATCCCCAGAAGGTTGCTCTGCACAAACGGCACGCCATTCACGGGCACGCCCTGCCGCTGAAGCCGGGCCATCAACAGTTCTGCCTGCCACGGGTCGCAATTCAGCGTCGCGAAGTTGAACTTCTTGTGCATCGCCATGATCGCCCGCTCGACGACTTCAAGATTCAGCTTCGCGGCCTTCGATCCGCGCCAGGTCTGCATCCCAGCAAGACGCAGCTTGCCCGTCGGAGGTTCTTCGCTGGTCAGGACCAGCTCCGAGTCGGGGTATTCGATCGGCGATTCAGCCAAGCCCAGGTCGACCATGATGTCGTTGACGGTCGGCACCCGGGTCACCGCTTCGCTCTGTCCATACTCTTGCCAGCCGATGTGTCGGCCGACGATCGCGAGGGCGCTGGCATCACGGCTCAGACCCAAGTCGAGCCCGGCGAAGAACTGCCAGCCGCGCTCAGCCCCGCTCATCGGCCCGGGCTGCGTGATCGCCCTGTTGATCTCTTGCTCCG
>Ga0335394_10001239_pt1 | contig 28573 bp, 23 predicted proteins | sample MAT03_FD_205741 | JGI IMG/M metagenome (GOLD analysis project Ga0335394, IMG submission 205741) | Freshwater microbial communities from Lake Fryxell liftoff mats and glacier meltwater in Antarctica - MAT-03 (spades assembly) (version 2) ...
TGCGCGAGTGTCGTGCAACCGTGCGACGGGGAGAGACGGGTCGTCCACGTCCGATCATGCGGATTCCGTCACCCTGGCCCCGCGCTCATACTTACTATCGTCCGTCGTCCGTCGTCCGCGGCCTCGTAGCCGACGACCACGTGGTAGTTGGCCAGCCAGAAGAACTGGTTCAAGGCCCGCAGGAGTTCCAGTTCGCCGTAGATGTCGAGAGAGTTCTTGGCGTCGTTCTCGTCGCGGGCAGCCTGAACCAATTTCTCCTCAAGGAGTTGGATCTTTCGTACCACCTCAGCCAGCGCGAACCCCTCGCGATAACGTCGTTGGCCGAGGTCTTCGAAGCGCCGGGCAATCTCCGCCTCGTCCTGATTGGTGAGCCAGTGCCCCAGGTTGCGTACCAGGTCTTCGGCCCGCTTTCGCAGCTCTTGTGTGCTGAGCGCCTGATACGACGCCAGGCGGCGGTCACGCTGGGTGTCGTCGATGACCGAGCCGACGATCTGTTCCCACTTCGATTCGATGCGGCGGATGAGCATTGTCGGGAGCACTTCGCCTCCAGTAATGTCCAGAGCATGGCGCCTGCCACAGGGTCGGTCAAGACGAATTAGTCGAATGGTCACATAGAGTTTTCGAGAGGCCACAGACAGCTCGCCAACGCCCGGCGGTCGAATCCCGATCGCAACGTCCGAACCGGCCGCTTACGAGCAGGACTACGCCGCGCGGCAGCTCTTATTGCTACCGTGTCACAACAGTGGTTGACGCCTTTGCAGCGGGTGCGATGGTGGCCAGATGGCCACCTCCCCCGCCGCCTCGTCGCGGCTCGATGCGTATCTCGATCGTCTCGGCGTCGCCGTGGGGCACGCCACCCGCGCGCCACCAGTCCATGCATCACTTCGTCGCGCGCGCTTTCTGGGACGCCGAGGACGTGATCGAGGTCGCCCGAGACGTGGCTCTGTCGGCCCTCGAGCGGCACGCGCCTGTCGCGGGCTGGATCATCGACGACACGTCTTTCCCGAAGAAGGGCGACCACTCGGTCGGCGTGGCGCGCCAGTACAGCGTGACCCGCGGGAAGACGGACAACTGTCAGGTCGCGGTCACGCTCTCGTTGGCCAACGCCACCATGAGCGTGCCCTGCGCGGTGAGGCTTGTTTCGGGAGGCGATCACCGCCCTTGGGCTCTCGTACGCGGTTGGCGTTCAGGGGCACGTCACCATCCGGCCTCCGGGAAAGGCCCCTCTGCCGCCCAAGCGACGACAGCGTGGACGCGGACGACCGCCCACCCGCCTACGTCGCGATCCTCGCCACCGGCCGGTATCGATCGAGAAGTTCGCCAAGAACCTGGCACCAACCCGATGGACGTCGGTCACGTCACGCGAGGGGACGACGGGGCCCATGCGCTCGCGATTCGCGTCGGCGCGCGTTCGCGTGGCGCATCGCGACCAACATCGCTCGGAACCGCACCCTGAAGAGTGGCTCCTGATGGAGTGGCCCGAGGGCGCCGCCGCACCCACCACGTTCTGGTTGTCGTCCGCCCCCAACGCTGTCGAGCTCAAAGAGCTCGTCGGGCTCATCAAGCTGCGGTGGCGCATCGAGCGCGACTACGAGGAGATGAAGGACGAGCTAGTATTCGATCACTACGAGGGAAGGAACTGGCTGGGCTTCCACCATCACACGGCACTGTGCGTGGCAGCGTACGCGTTCCTCGCAACCGAGCGTGCTCGGCTTTCCCCCTCAGGCTCTTGCCTTCCTCCGTGCCCGTCGCGTACCCAAACGCTTCCGCCCGCGGGGGGCCGCCTATGCGACCTGAACGACACAACCCGGCGTCCATCGCCACTCAGCGAGTCGTGCATGCACACGCGCTCGTCACCACCCTTCCGGTCTGCCCCGGACCGCGACGAAGGGCTCTGTTCCACAGAGTTCGGCGTCATCGCGCATTCATCGTGTCTGTGGCAGCGTTGCACCGGTGCGTTCCAGAATACGCTTGGCAGTCGCGGGCCCGCTCGGGTGAGTTGCCGACGTGCCATTACAGCGCGAGGAGTAGAGGCAGAGTATGAGGGTCCTTCTGGTCGAAGACGAACCGCGTGCCGCGCAGGTGCTCTCGAAGGGCCTGCGCGAACAGGCGTACGCCGTGGATGTCGCACGAGACGGCGCCGACGCGCTGTATCAGGCGTCCATCACTGACTACGACGCCATCGTGCTCGACGTGATGCTGCCAGGGATCGACGGGTGTGCGGTGTGCCGTGAACTTCGCGGGCACGGGTCCCAGGTGCCCGTGCTGATGCTGACGGCGCGCGACGCCGTCGATGCCAGGATCTCCGGCCTCGACAGCGGCGCCGACGACTACCTCATCAAGCCATTCGATTTCGGCGAACTGCTCGCGCGATTGCGGGCCGTCATTCGGCGAGGACAGGCGCCGCAGCGGCCATCAGCTGTGACGTTGGGGGCACTGCACTTCGATCTGCGGGCCAGGCACGCCACTCGCGATGGCCGGCTGATCCCCCTCACGTCTCGTGAGTTCGCGCTGCTCGAGTTCCTGGTCCTGCACGCAGGCGAGGTCGTGGGACGGGGCGCTATCGCCGAGCACGTGTGGGACGCGCCATTCGAGTCGATGTCGAACGTGATCGACGTCATGGTTCAGCGTCTGCGCCGGAAGATCGATCCTGTCGAGGGACCTTCGCTCATCGCCACGCGCCGCGGTGAGGGGTACATGCTCGTCGTGCCCGGCGAGGCGACGCGGACGTGACCATGTCCATCCGGGGGCGCCTGACGCTCTGGTACACCGCTGTCGTCGTGACCACACTCGTCACTGGCGCCATCGTGGGTTCTCTGGCGCAGTCGAGATTGGCGCTTCAGGGGCTGGATGACGACCTGACGCGCACGATGGCCACACTCGTCGGTGTGATGCACACGGAGTTCGGCGAGGGCTTGTCGGTGGAGGCTTCGGCGAACGCGGCGAGCCGTGAGGTCGTGGCGCCAGGGCACGCCCTGGTTCTTGGTCGGGTCGACGGCACCGTCCTCGCCGCCTGGGGCCTTCCTGTGGATGTCCCGTCGATCGTCGGCCGTCCCGCGCAGACGGGCGCGATGACGGTTGTCAGCAATGGAGAAGTTGTCCGGGTCCTCACGCAGGAGGTCGCCGAGGATGGACATCGCTACCGTGCTTTCGTCGTCGAGCCGCTCGATGGCCTGGCGACACAGCACGCCGAGATGGTGCGCGCCCTCGCAATGGGCGTGCTGATTGCCCTGCTGATTGCGGCGGCGGGCGGCTGGTTGATCGGCCGACAAACCTTGCGTCCTCTGTCCGAGATGGCGGCACAGGCCGGCGGCATCGATGGGCGCGACCCGACCGGAAGATTGTCGACGCCTCACCCGGACGACGAGCTCGGCAGGCTGGCCACCGCCTTCAACGGCCTGCTCGACCGGCTCGCCACCGCACTCGATCAACAGCGCCAGTTCATGGCGGACGCCTCCCACGAATTGCGCACGCCGGTGTCGGTCGTACGCACAGCGGCGCAGGTCACGCTCTCGAAGAGCGACCGTTCAGCGGATGAGTATCAGGAGTCGCTGGCGATCGTTGAAGAGCAGGCCAATCGCCTGGCGCGCCTCGTCGATGCGATGTTCCTGCTGTCGCGCGCGGAGGCGCACGGCGTGTCGCTTCGCAAGGAGTTCGTGAATCTGGACGACATCGTGGCTGAAACCGTGCGCGCGGCGCGGGTGCTCGCCGACCAGCGTGGGCTCCGCGTGGCCATGGAGGGCGAGCAGGAAGTCGGTTTCCACGGCGACGACGCCTTGCTCCGCCAGATGGTTGGCAATCTGCTCGACAACGCCATCCGTCACGCCGATGCGCACGGCGCCGTCGTGGTCCACCTGACTCGCCGCACCGACCGCATCCTGCTGCGCGTGTGCAACGACGGCCCCGGCATTCAGCCCGCCGACACCCAGCGCATCTTCGAGCGATTCGTTCGCATCGGCCTGTCAGATGGCGGAGGCCTGGGGCTGCCGATTGCGCGATGGATCGCCGAAGCCCACGGCGGGACGCTGGTGTTGGGAAGCAGCGCTCCTGGGTTGACGGACTTCGTCGTCACCTTGCCCATCGAGCCTGTCATCGATCGTTCATCGAGTGGATGACAGCATCAGCCGCGCTGATGTTGCGGCTCCTGCTCCTGCTCGTCGTGTCGGTGGCGACCCTGTCGTGCGCCACCGCTCGACCAACCCTTCAGCCCGATGTCGCGGCGAGCATTCGCGCAGGCACGGGTGCGGACGCGCGTCTCGATGCCTCCGCGGCCGCCTTGGGTCTACCGCCGTCAGTGGACGTCAGCAACGGAATCTCGAGCGACGAGGCAGTCGCCGTGGCGCTCTGGAACAACGCGGCCTTTCACGTCACCGTGAGCCAACTGGGCTTCGCCAGGGCCGACCTCGTGGAGGCGGGACTGCTGGCCAATCCTGTTCTGTCGCTGCTGTTTCCGTGGGGGCCCAAGCAGTTCGAAGCCACGCTGCTGTGGCCGGCTGAACTGCTCTGGGAGCGGCCGAGGCGCATGGCCGCGGCCCGGTTGTCGCTCGAGGTTGCCGCGCGCAACCTGGTCCAATCGGGGCTCGACCTCGCGCTGTCCGTCCGGCTGGCTCACGCGGACCTTGCGCTCGCGATCAACAGGCAACGGATCGCCGGCGAAACGGCTGCCGCCCTGCAGCGGATTGATGCGCTCACACAGTCGCGACTCGCCGCGGGCGACGTCGGCGCGCTCGACGCACGTGTCGCGCGCGTCGACGCGGCGCGTAGCCGCCAGGACGCCGAGCGGGTCGTCCACGACGTGATCATCGCCCGCGAGCGTCTTCGCCTGCTGACGGGCCTGGCGGTCGATGACGCGGCACTCGATGCCGTCCAGACGTCGGCAGAGCCGACTCGTTGTGGCCCGGCTCCAGAGCTCCTGGTCCGGGCGCTGGCCGCGCGTCCAGACCTGCGTGCCGCGGAGCTTGCCGTCGAGGCGGCCGGCGCCCGTCTGGGATGGGAACGTCGCCGGGTATTGGCCTTGATGGGTGTACTCGATGCCAACGGGGAAGGCCTGGCTGGCTTCGAGGCCGGCCCAGGGGTCGACGTCAGCCTGCCGCTCTTCAACCGGAACCAGGGGGGGCGGCTCCGCGCGCAGACCGAGTTGCAGCGGGCGTCGGCCGCCTACGTCGCCCTCCAGCAGCAGGTCGGCCTCGACGTCCGTGAGGCGTCAACGTTGTTCGACCAGGCACGAGAGTCACGCGAGGCGTGGCGCACGACGCTCGTGCTGCCGCTTGAAGCGAACCTTGTCGATGCGGAGGACTCGTACCGCGCGGGCGAGAGTTCATTCCTGTTTGTGCTCGAGAACAGCCGACGCCTGATCGAGGCGCGGCTGCGCGAACGCGAGCTGGCCGCCGACGAACAGCGCGCGGTGGCCCGCCTCGAACGTGCGGTGGGCACGCGGTGCACAGCCGCCGCTGGAGGAGCACAGTGAGGATGCGTCGCACACTCGTCTGTCTGGCGACGGTGGTGCTTGCAGCCTGTGGCCGGACTCCTGCGCCGGCGCCCGCGGCGCCGCCCGCGGCAAAGGTATCCGGGGCGGTACCGGAGACCTCGCTGACCACGCTGACTTTGACGGACGACGCGCGGAAGCGACTCGGCATCGAAACGGGGCAGGCCGAACGGCGCAGCATCGCCACCACGCGGAGTCTGGGCGGAGAGCTGCTGGCGGCCGGCGGGGCACAGGCCATCGTGACGGCGCCCCTGGCCGGGACGTTGGGGAGCGACACCCGGCTGCCGCCAGTGGGGTCGGCGGTGTCCAAAGGCCAGGTCGTCTTGACGCTCTTCCCCTTGGCCCCCGCAGAGCGGGACGTGCGGATCGAGGCCGAACGCGTCGTGGCCGAGGCCGTGGGTCGGCAGGAGATGGCCGCCAAGCGCGCCGAGCGTGCGCGCGTGTTGGCCGAAGACGGCGCCGGCAGCGTGAGGGCCTCGGAAGAGTCGCAAGCCGACCTGGTTGCCGCCGATGCCGCCCTGAAGGCGGCACGCGATCGGCTTGCCCTCGCCGCCCGGGGCGTGAGCGCCTCAGGATCGATTCTTCTCGCATCTCCCCAGGCGGGCTTGCTGCGAGCGCTCTTTGCCACGCCAGGTCAAACGGTCGGCGCTGGGGCTCCGTTGTTCGACGTAATCGCCATCGACTCCGTGTGGCTTCGCGTGCCGGTGTTTGCAGGCGATCTGGAGTCCATCGATCGCCGGGCCCCGGTCGAGGTCGTGCCGCTGGGTACGCCGCCAGGCTCGAAGGGCACGCGTGCGACGCCGGTCTCGGCGCCGCCCACCGCTGACCCGGCAACGGCGGGAGTGGATCTGTTCTACACCCTTGCCAATCCCGGCGGCAGCCTGCGGCCCGGCCAGCGCGTGAGCGTTCGTTTGCCCCTGCGGTCGAGTGGCGAGCGCCTCGTGGTGCCCCGGGCGTCGGTGCTGTTCGACGCGTTCGGTGGGACCTGGGTCTACGAGGCCAGGGACGGCGGCGTGTTCCAGCGCCAGCGCGTGGCACTCGTCGATCTGGTCGGGGACTTCGCCGTCCTCGGTCAGGGGCCGGCTCCCGGCACCCGCGTGGTCACGTCCGGTGCCGCCGAGCTGTTCGGCACCGAGTTCGGCGTGGGGAAGTAGTCTGATGCGCGCGCTGATTGCCGCCGCGCTCCGACTTCGTCTGCCCGTTGTCGCGCTGTCCGTCATCCTGATGGTCGTTGGTCTCAGGGCGACGCGCGACGCACCGTTCGATGTGTTTCCTGAGTTTGCACCGCCGCTGGTCGAGATCCAGACGGAGGCGCCCGGGTTGTCCAGCTCCGACGTGGAAGCCATCATCAGCGTGCCCCTCGAAGCCGCGATGAACGGCGTGCCGGGGCTGGCGGTGCTGCGTTCGAAGTCGGTCCTCGGCCTGTCGTCGGTGGTCCTGATCTTCGAGAACGGCACGGAACGGATTCCGGCCCGTCAGCTCGTGCAGGAGCGGTTGGCCCGCGTCGCCCCGACCTTGCCCCTCGCGGCGCGTCCACCGGTGATCATGGCGCCGCTGTCGTCGCTCAGCCGCGTGATGAAGGTCGGCATGTCGTCCGCCACGCTCTCCCAGGTGGAACTGACGACGCTGGCACGCTGGACCGTGCGTCCGCGGCTGATGGCCGTGCCCGGCGTGGCGAACGTCGCCATCTGGGGGCAGCGTGACCGGCAGCTCCAGGTGCTCGTGGATCCGGATCGGCTGCGGGCCAACGGGGTGACGCTGCAGGAGGTCGTGACCTCGACCAGGGACGCCGTGTCGGTGACCGCCGGCGGATTCGTGGAAGGCGCCAATCAACGGATGGCGGTGACCCACATCTCGCCGGTGAAGACGGCCGAAGACCTTGGCCTGATGGCCATCAACCCCCGTCCGGGGGCGACGTCCGTGCCGGGCGTCCCGCTACCGACGGTGCGTAGCCTGCGCGATGTGGCCGATGTGGTCGAGGGGTTTCAGCCGCCCATCGGCGACGGGGTGATCAACGGCGGGCCGGGACTGCTCCTCATCGTCGAGAAGCAACCCGAGGGCAACACCCTGCAGGTGACCAGGGAGGTGGAAGTTGCCCTGGCCGCACTGAGACCAGCGCTCGCGGGGGTTGACGTCGATGCCACCATCTTCCGTCCGGCGACCTTCATCGAGATGTCGCTCGCCAATCTCAATCGCGCCCTGCTCATCGGCTGTGTCCTCGTCGTGCTGGTGCTCGCGGTCTTTCTGTGGGACTGGCGAACCGCGGTCATCAGCCTGACGGCCATTCCCTTGTCGCTGGTCGCGGCGGCGCTGGTCCTGCGGCAGTTCGGCGGCACGCTCGATACGATGGTGATTGCAGGGCTCATCATCGCGCTCGGCGAGGTGGTGGACGACGCGATCATCAATGTCGAGAACATCGTCCGGCGCTTGCGGCTGAACCGGGCTGTGCCAGCGCCCAGACCGGCGTTCGACGTGGTCCTCGACGCGTCGCTCGAAGTGCGCAGTGCCGTGGTCTACGGCAGCCTCATCGTGGTCCTGGTGTTCCTCCCGGTCTTCTTCCTCGATGGCCTCGCGGGATCGTTCTTCCGGCCCCTGGCGCTGTCGTACGTGCTGGCGATCGCCGCGTCGCTGCTGGTGGCCTTGGTCGTGACCCCGGCGCTGTCGCTGATGCTGCTGCCGCAGGCCATCCACGACCGGGAAGCCCCGCTGGTCACGAGGCTGAAGGCCGGCTACGGCCGGCTGCTGCCGCGCCTCGTCGCCGCACCGCGCCTCGCGCTGGGGATCGTCGCCGCCTCGATCCTCGCGGCGGTCGTGACGTTCCCGTTTCTCGGCGAAGAGTTCCTTCCGCACTTCAAGGAGTACGACTTTCTGATGCACTGGGTGGAGAAACCCGGGACGTCGCTGGAGGCGATGCGACGCATCACGCTACGGGCCAGTGAGGAGCTCCGGGCCATTCCCGGCGTGCGGAACTTCGGCGCGCACATCGGCCGCGCCGAAGTGGCCGACGAGGTCGTGGGCATCAACTTCACCGAGTTGTGGATCAGCCTCGACCCGTCGGTGAACTACGAGCAGACCGTCGCCAAGGTGCAGGCCGTCGTGGATGGCTACCCGGGCCTGCAGCGCGATCTCCTGACGTATCTGCGGGAGCGCATCAAGGAAGTGCTGACCGGCGCCAGTGCCACCATCGTCGTACGCGTCTTTGGACCCGAGTTGGACGTGCTCCAGCGCAAGGCCGCCGAAGTGGGCAAGGTGATTGCGGGCGTCGACGGCGCCGTCGACGTCAAGGTGCAGGCACTCACCCTGGTGCCGCAGATCGAAGTGGCGTTCGACCGCGATCGCGCGCAGCAGGTCGGCGTCACGCCGGCGTCGGTGCGTGACACCGTCGCGACGATGGTGCGTGGGACCAAGGTGGGGGAGGTCTTCGACGCGCAGAAGGTCTTCGACGTCGTGGTCTGGGGCACACCGGACGTCCGCAATGACCTCTTCACCCTGCGGCGCCTGCCGATCGAGCTGCCGGCCGGGGGCTACTCGCCGCTCGCGTCGGTGGCCGAGGTGCGTGTGGCCCCGACGCCGAACGAGATTACCCGAGAGGGCGGCTCACGTCGCATCGACATCACCAGCAACGTGCGAGGCCGGGATCTGGGCGCGGTGGCCCGTGACATCGAGTCCGCCCTGGCCGGTGTCCGGTTCGACGCCGGCTACCACCCCGAAGTGCTGGGGGAGTACGCCGCCCGGGCCGCATCGCAACGCCGCCTGCTGGCCCTCGGCGCCATTTCGCTGCTCTGTATCCTGCTCGTGCTGCACGTCGACTTCGGGTCGGTGCGGATGGTGGCCCTCGTCGCCCTCACCATCCCGTTTGCCCTCATCGGTGGCGTCGCCAGCGTGGTGCTCACCGGCGGTGTGTTGTCGCTTGGGTCGCTCGTTGGCTTCGTCACGGTGCTCGGCATCGCGGCCCGCAACGGGATCATGCTCATCAGCCACTATCGCCATCTGGAGCACGAGGAAGGGGTGCCGTTTGGTCCCGCGCTGGTCTCGCGCGGTGCCGAAGAGCGCCTGTCGCCGATTCTGATGACGGCCCTGGTCACCAGCCTGGCCCTGGTGCCGATCATCCTGGGCGGCGACCGGTCCGGTCACGAAATCGAGCACCCGATGGCGGTCGTCATTCTCGGGGGCCTGGTGACGTCGACCATCCTCAACGTCGTCCTGCTGCCGGCTATTTACCTGCGCTATGGGCAGGCGCGCTGACCTTCTCAACGTCGTCCTGGCCGCCCCCGCTCATCTAATTCGGTTGAGTAGTTTCGATATTTCGAAATAACGAATATAATCTGGATGTGTTGAACTCTCCGCTCCGGAACTTCAAGGCCCAAGTCTTTCAAGCCCTCGCGCATCCGACCCGCATCGCGATTGTCGAAGCCTTGCGCGACGGCGAAGTCGGTGCCGGGGCGCTGCTCACGCACCTGCAGGTGGAGGCCGCGAACCTGTCGCAGCACCTGTCCATCCTGCGCGCGAAACAGATCGTCGTACGCCGCAAGGCCGGTAACCAGGTCTATTACACCCTTCGCAATCCCGTGCTGATCCAGGTGCTGGACCTGCTCAAGCAGTACTTCAATGAGCACCTGACCGAGACGGTGGCGATGCTCGACGAGATGAGCGCGGTAGGGAACCGTCGTCCATGAGCACGCTACTGGCTCGGATTCCGTGGCGGACGTGGCAGCCGAAACTCGTCGAGTCGCTGGCCACCTATGACCGCCAGATGCTGATGGCAGACGTCGTGGCCGGACTGACCGTCGGCGTGGTCGCCCTGCCGCTCGCGATGGCGTTTGGGATCGCGTCGGGCGTCACCCCCCAAGCGGGCATCTACACGGCGATCGTCGGCGGCCTGCTCGTGTCGTTGCTCGGCGGCTCTCGCATCCAGATTGGCGGGCCGACGGGTGCGTTCGTCGTCATCGTCGCCGGCATCGTCGCGGCCCACGGCCTGCCTGGTCTGCTGATGGTCACCATGATGGCCGGCGTCATCCTGCTGTTTCTGGCGGTGACCGGGCTGGGCCAGGCGGTGAAGTTCATCCCGCGTCCGGTGGTCATCGGCTTCACCAACGGCATCGCGCTCCTCATCGCGTCGACCCAGATCAAGGACTTCTTCGGGCTCGGTATCGTCGACCCGCCCACCGAATTCTTCGCGCGCATGCGGGTGCTCGTCGAGTCGATGCCGACCCTGGATCCGGCGGCCCTGGCGCTCGCGGTCGGGTCCCTCGCGCTCGTGCTGCTCGTCCCGCGCTGGTGGCCTCGGGTGCCGGGATCGATCGTGGCCCTGGTCCTCGGCACGGTGGCCGTGGTGGCGTTTCACTTGCCCGTGGCGACAATTGGCTCGACGTTCGGCGGCATCCCGAGTGGTCTGCCCGCCTTCGCTATCCCGCCGTTTCGGGCCGACCTGATTCTGCCGCTGCTGCCATCGGCGCTGACCGTAGCGCTGCTGGCGGCCGTCGAGAGCCTGCTGTCGGCCGTCGTCGCCGACTCGATGACGGGCGATCGCCACAACTCGAGCGCCGAACTGATGGCGCAAGGCGTGGCCAACCTCGTCGCGCCGCTCGTCGGGGGCATCCCGGTCACCGGTGCGATTGCTCGCACGGTCACGAACTTCCGGTCAGGGGCGCGCTCGCCGGTCGCCGGTCTGGTGCACGCCGCCACCTTGCTGGGCATCGTGCTGGTCCTGGCGCCCCTCGCCACCTACGTGCCGCTCGCGACCTTGGCGGCCGTCCTCTTCGTCGTGGCCTACCACATGGGCGAATGGCGGGAGATCGGCAGCATCTGGCGCCTCGACTGGGCGGACAAGTCGGTCTGGCTGATCACGTTCGCGCTGACGGTGATGGCGGACCTCACCGTGGCGGTGGAAGTGGGCATGGCACTGGCCGCCCTGCTGTACATCTACCGGGTCACCGACACGACCATCGTCTCCACGCTCACGGCGGACGATATCGAAGGCGGTCGGACACATCTTCTGCAGGACAAGTATGTCCCGTCGTACGTCACGATCCTGCGCATCCACGGTCCCTTCCTGTTCGGCATGACCGACAAGCTCCTCGATGTGACCGCGGATCTGACGAAGTTCACCCCGATCGTCATCTTGCGGTTGCGCAACATGACCGCGATCGACGCCTCAGGTCTGCATGCCCTCGAGGCGCTCAGCGACCGCTTGAAGAAGACCGGCCGCACGCTGATCCTCTGCGGCGCGCGTCGGCAGCCGTCGGCCTTGCTGCATCAGGTCGCATTCGTCCGGCATGTCGGCGCCAACAACATCGTGCCGCACGTACAGGACGCTCTGATCCGCGCGCAAGAACTGCACCTGGGGTTATCGGGAGTGGGCGAGGCGCCGCGCAGTCATCCTGGGCCCGTCACCGCTTGCGACGAGCTGGCACGGTCCAGTTGTCGACCAACAGTCCCTTGACGCGCTCGAACTCGGCGGTATTGTTCGTCACGAGTGCAAGACCAAGCGCGCGGGCGCGGCGATGACGAGGTGACTTGCGCCGATGAGGGTGCCTCGTTTCTCTACGGAACCCACTGTCGGCCGAAACCGGCCTGTTCTGCTGTCGAATGGTCGGCGAGGCGACCGATGACGATGAACTACCAAGAGCGCATCGAGCGGCCTCCTGCTGGTCCGGTTGCCGCAGCCAGGCCGGACCGCGTTGTTGCAGCGGATGACGAGTCTGATGGCGGGGGGTGTCCCTCGCCAAAACCTCGTGATCGTCGTCAGTGCGCGTTCGAGAGGCTCAGGTGGGGCGCTGCGTGGTCCGCAGCGCGCAGCGGGTGTCCAGACAGTGCGTCTGGGGTGGCGGCGAAGGGGGCACGGCGTCCCGGCGCACGCCGGCGTGCACGCAACCACCCCGGGGGGATGCGGGTGTTACGTACGCGCGCGTCGGCGCTCAGGCCGCGCGGCGTTCGTCGCGATGATGCAGACCGCCGACCCCGGGCAGCGCGATGACACGCCCGTCTGCGCAGCCGCCGCGGCGCGCGGCTCCGGGGCGTCCTTCGTGAGGGCCAGGTGCGTGCGGGAGCGGTGGTAGTAGTCGACGTAGGCGCTGAGCAGGCGTCGCAGGCGTCGCAGGTATCGCTCGTTGAGCACGACAACGTGGTCGAGACACTCGCGGCGAATCGAACCGATCAGGCGTTCCACGTACGGATTCTGCCACGGTGACTGCGGCGCTGTGCGCACACCCGTGAGGCCGACGGCTGCGACCGACCGCCGGAAGGCGTCATCGAAGACCGCGTCGCGATCGTGCCGCAGCCCCCTCTCTCAACCCTCTGCGACGTCGCCATCCGCAGAATTAAAGCCTGATTTCGCCAGTGAAGCGGATCATCGCCAAGAAGGCCCTTCGTGAGTTCTGGGAGCGACATCGCGACGCCGAGGAGCCACTCCTGGCTTGGTATCGCGAAGTCGAGCATGAGGGTTGGGACACGCCAGCGAAGGTCAAGGAGAAGTATCGGAGTGCCAGCATCGTGGCCGACAACCGCGTGGTCTTCAACATCAAGGGCAACAGCTACCGACTGGTTGTGAGAGTCAACTACGCGGCTCGTATCGTGTTTATTCGCTTCGTCGGCACTCACGCGGAATACGACCGGACTACAACGCTGCGCTCGTTCGCATCGAAGCGCTCATGGACGCGGAGCCCAATACCCCTGAAGGCGAAGAGCTCGATGTCCTGGCCGATCTGGTCGAGTACTACGAAGAGAAGCATGTCCCGATGGGTTTTCCGAGCCCAGTCGCGGCCGTCAAGTTTCGTCTGGAGCAGGCGGGCCTCGCGCCGCGAGACCTCATCCCGTTCCTCGGCAGCCGAGCCAAGGTGTCGGAGGTGCTCTCGGGGAAGCGCCCTCTCACAATGCCGATGGCGCGCGCCCTCCACGAGCATTTGGGAATTCCTGCCGCAGTGCTTCTGCAGCAACCGGGCGCCGATTTCGACACCGAAATTGAAACGCTTGAGTGGGATCGCTTCCCGATCAAAGCCATGGCCAAGGTGGGTTGGATCCCGACTGTTCGAAACCTAAGCGCGCGCTCAGAGGAACTGGTGCGCGACCTCATCAAGAAGGCTGGCGGCCCGACGGTCGCAGGCGCAGCCCTCTACCGCAAGAGGCATCAAGCACGAGGCAACGCCAAGACCGATCCGTATGCCCTCAAGGCGTGGTGTTGGAAAGTGTTGAGTGACGCCAATCGTGAGAAGCCGTCCGTGGTGTATCGCCCAGGCACGGTGACGCTCGAGTTTCTTCGGCAGCTCGCCCAGCTCAGCTGGCTAGAGGAGGGACCTCGCCTGGCGAAGGAGTTCCTGGCGAAACACGGCATCCCTCTGGTGACCGTTCACCATCTTCCCAAGACGTATCTCGACGGTGCCGCGCTGAAGCTCGGTGACGGAACCCCCGTGATAGGGCTGACGTTGCGCTACGACAGACTTGACAATTTTTGGTTGTGCCTCCTGCACGAGCTCGCACACGTGGGACGGCATATGGACATCGATGGCCAGGCGACATTTCGTTGACGATCTGTCCCTGCGTGACGTCGAAGGTGCGCTGGACGACCCTCGGGAAGCGCAGGCAGACGAGTGGGCCGAGGAAGCGCTGGTTCCTCGAGCGATCTGGGAGTCGAGCGCTGTGCGGAAGGAGCTGACGGCGATGTCCGTCATCAACCTCGCTAATGCGCTCAAGGTGCATCCCGCCATCGTCGCCGGAAAAATTCGGCACGAGCAACGGAACTACCGCTTGCTGTCAGAGTTCGTCGGCACAGGCGCGGTACGGCATCACTTCGGCATCACGCCCTAGCAGCAGGTCGAATGGCGCTCACGAATACGGAACTCCGCTACTACGACAGCAATGTCCTCCACAGCCAGGTCGATCGTCTGATCACGGAGCTCAGTCGGAGTGTTCGCGAGAAGACTGAGATCAAGATCACTAAAGTCGTGAAAGCCGGCTCCGTGCCTATCGCGCCTTGCGCCGCGCCGCAGGGTGGCGGACGGTCCTGCCGTTGCGTGGGCGGCTGCGTGGGCGGCTTCTGGCAACCGGCCGAGGCCCCGTGGAGTGGGCTGATTGCGTGAACGACAGGTACAGCGATTCGAAAAGCACGGTCCCGCGCTCCAGCAAGACGTCGTCGTCGGTCGTTGCCAGTTGCAGCCCGTCGACGAGGGTGCCGACGGTGGCCGCGTCCGTCGCTCCGTAGCGGCCATCCTTCAGGTCGAGGTCGTGGACGATCTGCGCGATGCGGGCGACGGCGGGATCCTGAATGCCGAAGACCGTGGACAGCGTCTCGAACGTGCAGCCCTCGCCCTGGTGGCTGAACTCGACGCCGAACATGTCAAAGGGAATCGCCTCCGGTGTCGGTAGCGATTCGCGGTCTCGTGCAAACCCGAACCGCGCGGTGACATCGATGAATCGCCGAATCAGCCAGGCCGAGCCCATGCGGTCGATGCCCGGACGAGGCCGTGTCACCCACAACCGACCTCTGTAGGTCGTGACGCCCACGGCTCCAGGCGCCGCCTGCGGCGGCCCCGCGCGAGGCGTATCGCGAGTCCTGTCATCGAGCTCGGCCAGCAGCGTCACGACGCGGTCGCGGCCGGCGCTGCCGAAGAAGTCGATGTGCTCGAGCGCCGCCAGGCGTTCGCCGAACGACTCCATCAGGCGTCGTCCCGCGGGAGCCCTGGTGCCACGCGGTCGCCGGGTCGCCGTGAGACGCCCGAGGACGCGTTCCACGTCGCGCGCGAGCCCGACATAGGACTCCTGCCGGCTGCGTCGGAACTCCTCGACGAGGGCCTCATCCGACCAGGTGTCGAGGCTGTCGGCGGCAAACACGCTGGCATCGCCCCCAGCGCCCTTGATCTCGGCCTTCAGCCACTCGAAATCCTCGCGTGCCGCTGGTGTGTCGGGGAGGGCGTAGACCGCCTGCTTGACCGGCACGGCCCCAATCTGCTGCAGACGCCGCCACGTGCGCACTCGGAGGTTGGACGGAGAGGCCGGTACCTGATGGACGAACAGGAGCCAGCGGCGGCTCGTCCGCCCGACACTGGGTGCCTGCGACACGGGCTGTGGTCGAGCGCGCGTTGGCATCAGGCTTGACTCTGTAACAAGTGTTTCAGACTATAGTCATATTGTTACGCAAGATCAAAGGTTCATGCTCGGGGGAGGCAGAAAGATGGGAACGATAGTGACAAGGACGGCGATCGCCACGGCCGTGTGTGCCTGGCTCCTGGGCAGTGGCGCCATGCCGGCGTCGGCACAGGAGACGCCCGCTGAATACCAAGCCGTGTTGAAGGCGCTCGGCAAGAGCGGCGACTACAAGGAGGGCGTACTCAAGGTCAACATCCCGCGCAACGACGTGCGCGTGACGATTGGCGGACGCCCCGCACCCACACCCTTCGGCTTCGGCGGCTGGATCGCCCTGACCAAGGGTGAAGGCGGCAACGAGGTGATGATGGGCGACCTCGTGCTCACCGAGGACGAAGTGAACCCCGTGATGTCGGCCGTGCTGACGAGCGGCCTCGACGTGACCGCGCTGCACAACCACTTCTTCTGGGACACGCCGCGGATGTATTTCATGCACGTGCACGGCATGGGGACCGCGGCTGACCTCACCACGCGGATCAAGCCGGCGATCGACCTCATCGACCAGGCGGCGAAACGTGCACCGGCAGCCGGCCCGGCCCCGGCCCCGGCCGCAGCGACGGCCGCGCTCGACAGCGCGCCGCTGGCGAAAATCATCGGGCATGCGGGTGAGCAGAACGGTTCCGTCTTCAAGATCACCATCGGGCGACCCGACATCAACCTGCGCGAGCACGGGGCGCCGATCAACTCGCGCATGGGGCTCAATACATGGGCGGCGTTCGCCGGGTCGAATACCGATGCCATGGTCGCGGGCGATATCGCCATGCTCGACACCGAAGTGACACCGGTCCTCGGGGCCCTCCGCGCCAACGGCCTGAACGCCGTGGCGCTGCATCACCACATGACCGGGGTCGCACCCATGGTGATCTTCGTTCACTACTACGGGACCGGCCAGGCGGCTGCGCTGGCCACAGGTGTGAGAGCCGCCGTAGACCTGCTCGGTAAGTGATCGGAGACGACGATGAGCCGGTGAGCCGCTGGCCCGGCAGTCGCCCCTCCGAGGGACGAGCCGGCCTGGGCGTTGCAGCATCATGCGTGGGAGGCCGTCCGGAGCGAGGTGCATCGCGTAAGCCATCCCTGCCGTGGTGGGCAAACGATCGCCGCCACTTTCCGACGGTGATCGCTGGAATCCTCAACGCGGCGGCGATCTGCTGGTTGTTCGATCCCTCGGCTGCGGAGGGCCAATGACTGGGGCGTCGAGGACGACCCGACGAACGTGCCGAGCGTGTGGCGCGTCCACATACGAAGACCTATCTCTACGATGTGCTAGCGCGTGCCGCCGTCAGCGCGTCTCCGAAGCGGCGTGCCGCCTCGCGCACGCGGCGGGCCTGTTCGAGTCCCATGCGCGCGAGGTGCTTCTGAGCCGCTGACAGTTGTTCGAAGGGCCTCGCCGAACCCGCCGTTGGGATGTCCCTGCCGGGTGTAGGCCTCAACCAGCCGCGGCTCGATGGTGAGGAACGCAGCAGCGAGGGCCGCCGGCTCGATGGCGGCCACTGCGGTGACGAGCGGCGCGTAACGCGCGTGGCTCGAGGCGGCCACGTGTGCCACGCCTTCGTGCCGCGCCACCGCGAATCCTTGTGACGGCCTGAGCACCGCGAGGTCGCGCGCTGGCGACTGGCCACGCGCCAGCCGGTCGATGACCGTGGCCAGACCGCCCATGAGATCGTCGGTCGCGAGCCACTTGAGTAGTTCGGGGTGCGTGCCAAGCGCGGCCAGAAGCTCGCGCACCACCGGATCCATCCGCTCGAGCGGCGGCAGCGTGGTGGCCACGGCCGGCGGACCGGGCACCGTCTGCGCGGCGCTCGGCGGCGCGCCGTCCGCGCCCGGCGGAGCCGCAGCGCTGGTGCGCTGGGGCGCGGCATAGAACCACACGCCCGCCGCCAGCATGCCGGCCACGCGTACCGCGAGCAGTGCCACCCTCGGCCCTGGGGAGGACGGAGCGGAGGGCGACGCCTGCCCGGCATCCTCGCGCCCGGTGTCGAGCGGGAGTTCGTCGAGAGCAGTCATGGTCGCCTCCAGTCCCGAACGTGTCAGAAGGCGGCGCGCGGCGCAAGACGGAACGCGGCCTGCAGCGGGGTCGTATGTGCAGCTAGATGTCCCGCCTTGCAAGTGCCCTTACGGTGGCGGCCACGATTGCCGCGCACGTGCCGCCGCTGCTCTTCGGGTGGCTCGAACCTGGCTACCGCTGGACCCGCGACTACATCAGCGAGCTGGGCGCCAATGGCGCCGCGCATGCCGGCGTCGTGAACGCGACGTTCCTCGCCGCCGGCCTGCTGGCGGTGGCCGCGTGCGCGGCGATGCGGAGTGCGCTGCCGTCAGGAGCCGCCGCGGCGGGGGGGCTGGCGCTCGTCGCGCTCATCGGCGTGTCGTGGATGGTAGCCGGCGTGTCGCCTTGCGACTTCGGCTGTCCGGCGGCGGGGTCTCTGAGCCAGGCCGTGCACAACACCGTGGGCCTGCTGGGGTACCTGGGCGGCGCCTCGGGCTTGCTATGGCTCGGCACGACCTTGAAACGCACCGGCGCGCACTGGCACGCCGCCGTCACGACCGCGTGCGGCGTCGTGGCCCTGGCTGCGCTCGCGGCCATGGCCGCGCCCGCGCTGGACGAGGTGCGGGGCCTGTCGCAGCGTGTGGGCGAGGCCGCGGTGTTCGGCTGGATGCTCTTCACCGCCACGCGCCCGGCGGGCGCCCGGGCGTAGAGGCGCGCACGGCGGGTCGGACTACCAGCGCGCGGTCAGCCCCACGCCCAGCATTCTCCCCTGCATGATGCTGTTGGGCGCGAGGTATGAGGCACTCAGCGCGTTGGTCGTCACGTAGCTGATGATGGCGTCCGAGTTGTTCAGGTTGAACACCTCCACGACCGGCAGCAGCGTGACCCGGCCTACCTGGAAGCGGCGCGCCAGCTTGAAGTCGAGCTGATTGATGCGCTCGACGAAGGTGGCCCGCTCGGCCTCCAGGTAGACGATGAGCGATCCCTGGCCGAACGTGCCGGTCGGCATGATGATCTGTCCCGCCGGGCACGGCGCGGGGCAGCCCGCGGGATAGCGCGTGACGCCGCGCGTGACGTTCATGACGCGGCTGCTCGTCGGGCTCTGATTGCTCTGGAACGCCATGCTGAGCTCGAAGCCGAAGCCGACCTGGCGCGTGCCCGACAGCTTGAACTGATTCTTCCAGGGGATGTCGATGAGGAAGTCGTCGCACAGGCCCTCGGTCGCGTAATTCGTGGTGCTGCCCGTGGCCAGGTAGTTCGGATCGTCCGGCGCCGTGCAGGCGCGCTGGCGTTCCCGCTCCATCGTGAATCCGCCAAACAGCTGGCCGCCGCCAGGAATCCGCCACGTCAGGTTCGTCAGCAGCGCCTGGTACTGGCGCTTGCGCTGAGAATCGAAGGTGTCGAGATTGCGCGTCGGCCGCGCCTGCGCCGCGAGGCTGCGCGCGAAGACCTCGATCGGCTGGCCGTCGGTGGGGTTGTCGCGGTCGAGCACCTGCGAGCGCGCCGCCGTCGTGACGTCGACGACCGGCGCGGCGCCGGTGACCGTGATGGTCTCTTCGAGCGCACCCAGGCGAAGCTCGGCGTTGATGGTGGCGGTGAACTCGGCCGCCAGCTGCAGCCCCTCGCGTTTGAAGCTGTTGAAGCCGGGCAGGGTGAAGGTGACGGTGTAGCTGCCCGGCCGCAGATCGACCAGCCGGTAGAGCCCCTGGTCGTCGGTGATCGCGGTTCGCATGCCCTCGATGAGCGCGTCGCTGGCGGCCTCGACCGTGACGCCCGGCAGCACGCCGCCCGACGAGTCGCGGGCGACGCCCACGATCGTGCTCGGCGCAAGCGCCAGCCACACCAGAGCCGCGATCGTGATTCGAAACCAGTGCGACATCCCGTCCTCCTGGCCGCGCGTGATGTTTCGAGGGCACGGGCAGGGGGTTGGGCGCGGTCCGCGCGTCGCAGGGCCGCTCAGGGCACTCGTGTGGCGCCGCGGGCCATGGCCAGATTGCGCACGGCGTCAGGGAATCCCGGACGCAGCCGAAGCGCCGCTTCGAACTGGGCGATGGCGTCGTGCAATCGGCCCTGTGAGCCGAGCGCGATGCCCAGGTTGTTGTGCGCTTCGACGTAGCCGGGCCGCCCGGCGAGGGCGCGCGTGAAGGCCTCGACCGCGCGGTCGAGGTCGCCGGCCTCGAGCATGGCGACGCCGAGGTCGTAGTGGGTCTCGGGATCATCGGGCGTGAGCGTCACGGCGCGTTGGAGATGCATCAGGGCCTGGTCGCGGCGTCCGAGCGACGCCAGCACGTTGCCGAGATTCCGGTGCGCCCGCGCCGAGTGCGGCTCGAGCGCGATGGCCTGCTGGAACTCCGCCGCGGCCTCGTCCAGTCGGCCCTGCTCGGCGAGGGCCGTGCCCAGATTGTTGTGCACCCCCGCCGAAGCGGGATCGTCACGGCCCGCGCGGCGCAGGTGCACGACCGCTTCGGCGCCGCGATTCACCTGGAGCAGCGCGTTGGCCAGGTTGTAGTGCAGGTCTGGGTAGTCGTCGCGCACGCGCAAACCCTCGCCGTAGACGCGGATGGCGTCGTCGACCTTACCCTGTGCGCGCAGGCTCACGCCGAGGTTGTTGAACGCCGGCACGTAGTCGGGCTGAATCTCGAGCGCGCGCCGGTAACGGGCGACCGCCTCATCCACCCGGCCGTCCTCGTGCAGCGCCACGCCCAGGTTGGTTTCGGTGATGGCCCGGCTACGCGTGGGCGACAGCAACGGCAGATGACACACGGCCGCCATGACGGCGGCACCGGCGAACACGCCGACGGTCTGCGCGCGCGGTCGCGCGGCGATGGCGCGCCGCAGCCCGACGAGTGCGGCCGCGGCCGCGATCACGAGCAGCGGCACGAGCGGATAGCGGTAGCGCGCAAACACGTAGAAGGCGAGCGTGGCGGCGGCAAGCGCCAGCCCCATGGCGTAGAGCACCCACAGCCGCCGGCGATCCGGCCAGGTCACCCACACGCCGATCAGAGCCAGCGGCACGAGCACGCCGAAGTGCGTCACCGGCCCCAGCACGCGCAGCGGCCATGACCACTCGGCGTGCGACGCCTGACTCTCGGTGTCGAGCGCCTCCTCGGCGTTCACGAGCAGCGCGGCCTTACGGCCCATCAGGCGCAGCCAGGCGCCGGGCTGGCTGACGATGAAGTCCACGGCGCGGCCCGTCCAGTAGCTCGACACCTCCGCCGGCGTGAGCGCGCGTTGCTCGGCCCGTTCCGCCAGTTCGGTAGCATCGATCCGTTCGTATTCCGGCGATCCGCGGCCGAACTTGAGCGCCGCGTAGCTGCCGTCGGCGCCATCGTGATTGCCGATGTAGAAGTTGGGGCCGAACTGCGACGTCGTCAGGTAGAGCCCGCCGCCCACGGCAGCGTTCCGCAGGGCGACCGGCGCGAGCACCACGCCGAGACCGGCGACAAACAGCGCGAGCGCGGCCGCGCGCCGCAGGCGCGCATGTGGCGCCCCGAACCAGGCCCATGCCGCGAGTACGGCCACCAGCACCAGCGCGTTCTCACGGGTCAGGCTCAGGCAGCCGAGGGTCGCGCCGAGCCCAAACCACAGACGCTTCCGGTCGTGCGCGCCGGTAGCGAGGGCGGCAATCGCCGCCAGGGCCGCGGCGACGAAGAAGACGTCGAGCACCGACTTCTGGATCAGGCCGTCGAAGAAGATCGCCGGCGCGTAGAGCGCCAGGATCGCGCCCGCCATCACGCCGGCGCGGGTGCACACGAGGCGCGTAGCGGCGTAGCCCACGAGCACGGCTGAGAGCGATCCCAGCACCGCTTGCACGACCCGCACGGCCATCAAGTCGGGGCCGGCCACGGCGTAGACCACGCCCAGGACATAGGGGTAGAGCGGCGCCTGGTAGAAGACCTCGGTGCCGATCCAGTCGCCCGCCGCGAGCCGCTGCGCCCACTGGTCGTAGCCGCGGCCATCGCCCATGAGCGTCGAGAAATAGGGCGTGCCGCGCATCTGCCAGAGGTGTACGAGCCGCAGCGCCAGGGCGACGGCGAAGATGGCCACGGCGGCTGGTGCGAAGGGAGGCAGCGGTGGGTGCGGCACCGCCGCGGCCGATGTCGGCGGTGCTCCCTGACGAGCTGGGCGGTTCGAGGATGCGGCCACGAGGTTGAGCTGACTGGGGGCGAAGGGCCGATTATGACCCCTGACGGCGCGAGACGGACCGCCCCGTGCCATTTCTCCGAAGGTTCGTTACTTGAATAGACAGCTGGTATACAGTGAAGTAGTGAAGTTGGGCTCAACCCGATTCCGGGTTCCGGGCCCCCAATAGTTGGGCGACTAGGAGGCGGGCATGCGTCGTTGGAATCCGTGGATGCTGTCGGGCGCACTGGGCGTGGTCTTGATGAGCGCGGCGCCATCGGGGGCTCAGACGAGCGCGTCGGTCACGTTCTCGAAAGACATCGCGCCGATCTTCCAGGCCAAGTGCCAGGCGTGTCACCAGCCCGAGTCGATCGCGCCGATGTCGCTCGTCACCTATCAGCAGGCGCGTCCGTGGGCCCGCTCGATCAAGGACCGCGTGGCGCGTCGCCAGATGCCACCCTGGCACATCGACCAGTCGGTCGGCGTGCAGAAGTTCAAGAACGACATGTCGCTCAGCGACGCGCAGATCGACACCATCGTGAAGTGGGTCGATGCCGGCGCTCCGCAGGGTGACCCGAAAGACCTGCCGCCCGCCAAGGCGCTCGTGACCACCAACGAGTGGCAGGGCGTAACCGACGGCTTCGGTGCCCCGGACGTCGTCGTCAAGTCGTCGGAGTACAAGATGCCGGCCGTGGGTCAAGACGTCTGGTATCGCCCGATGAGCGACATCCCGCTCACCGAGCCGCGTTGGGTGAAGATGGTCGAAATTCGGCCCACCAACATGAAGGCCCGCAAGATCCTGCATCACTCGATCGCCTACCTCGTGCTGCAGGACGATCCGGAAGCCGTCAACACCGGCACCGCCACCTTCGGCCTGTCGGGTCCGCAGTCGCGCGAAGACCTGCTGGCGCGCCGTCCGCAGCTGATGGAATGGGCGATCGGCAAGGGCTACGACAAGTTCGCCGAGGGCACGGGCAAGCTCGTCGTGCCCGGCGAGAAGATCTCGTGGGACCAGCACATGCATGCGGTCGGCGAAGAGGTCAACGGCGGGTCCGAGATCGGCCTGTGGTTCTACCCGAAGGGCCAGGAGCCGAAGAAGCGCAGCTACCTGATTGGCTTCACGGGTCTGCGTGAACGCGAGTTCCTCGACATCCCGCCCAACTCGGTGGCCTACACCGAGGGCTTCACGGTGCTCAAGGAAAACACCATGATCACCAACTTCCAGCCGCACTTCCATCTGCGCGGGAAGGCGATGAAGGTCGAAGCCATCAAGCCCGACGGCGGCCGCGAGATCGTCAGCTACGTGGGCAACTTCAACTTCAACTGGATGACCAACTACATCTACGAAGAGGATGCGTCGCCGATCTTCCCGAAGGGCACGATCATCCAGGTGAGCGCGTGGTACGACAACACCACCGCCAACAAGGACAATCCGGATCCCGAGCAGTGGGTCGGCTACGGTGACCGCACCGTCGACGAGATGGCGCACGCCTGGATGAACGTCGTCTACTACACCGACGACGAGTACAAGGCGATCGTGGCCGAGCGCAAGGCCAAGGCCGTGCGCACCACGGTCGAGCAGCAGTAGCAGGAGCGCCCGCGCATGGCAGTCGTTCGTCACACGCCGCAGCTCGCCTGCGGCGTTCTTCTCCTCATGGCCGGGGGGGCACGGATGTCTGCACAGCAGGCACCCGTGCTTCCCTACGAGCCGCCCAAGCAGTTCGGCGCCAGTATCACCGGAGCCTTCGAAGGCTGGTTCGACAGCGCCGACGGCACCCACAACTTCCTGGTCGGCTACTTCAACCGCAACCTGAAGCAGCCGCAGGATGTGCCCATCGGCCCGAACAACCGCATCGAGCCCGGCGGCCCAGACATGGGCCAGCCGACCTACTTCGAGCCGCACCGCCGTACGGGCGTGTTCATCGTGCCGGTGCCGAAGACCTTCTCGCCCGATCAGAAGCTGACGTGGACGCTGACCGTGAACGGTCAGACCACGCAGATTCCGCTGCGGCTGCACCGCGACTACAACGTGAATCCGTTCTCGGAGATCGCGGCCAACAACACGCCGCCGATCCTCAGGGTCGGCACTGGTGCGCCCATCCAGGGGCCGGTGGCGCTCTTGAGCAAGGCGCCGGTCATGACGGCAACGGTGGGCGCGCCCTTGGCGCTGACGGCGTCGGTCGACGACGACGGCAAGTTCTCGAGCGGCACGATGGCCCTCGTAACCGACGGCCGCTCGCCCGTGAACCTGCGCTGGAAGAAGTATCGCGGGCCGGGCGCGGTCACCTTCGAGCCGGCGGACCTCAAGCTGCAGGTGTCGAAGGGCGGCAAGGTCAGCGAGCCGTTCAGCGGCACGGGCACGACCGCGGCGAAGTTCAGTGCGCCGGGCGAATACGCCCTGCTGCTGCTCGCCACCGACTTCTCGGGCGAAGGCGGCAATGGCGAAGTGTGCTGCTGGACCAACGCCTACGTGAAAGTCTCGGTCAAGTAGGCCGCGCGTAGACGTACCCGCCGACGCGGTCAATCGTCACTGCCGCCCCGAACAATGCGCCCAGGTGCTCCGCCGTGAGCATCTGGGCGGTCGGTCCATCGCCCGCCACCCGGCCGTCCTTCAGCAACAGCACGCGCTCAATCTCCGGCACGATTTCTTCGGTGTGATGCGTGACGAGCACGAGCGTCGTGCCGGCCCGCGCCACGGCCCGCACGTGCTCCATGAACTCGTGCCGCGCCGCCAGATCGAGCCCGGTGGTCGGTTCGTCGAGCACCAGCACGCGCGGTCCGGTCACCAGCACCCGCGCCAGCATCACGCGCCGCGCCTCGCCGCCTGACATCTCGTGCAGGTGGCGGGCGGCCAGGTGCCCCGCGCCCACCAGCGTCAACGCCGCCGCCGTGCGCTCGCGCATGTCGGCGCTGACCAGACCGTAGCGCAGAATGCCGTGCGAGGCGAAAAAGGCCGAGAGCACCGCCGCTTCCCCGGTGATGCGGCCTTCGCTGTTGCCGGCCACGAAGCGCTGGTGCAGCGACGACGACACGATACCCAGCCGGGTGCGCAGCGATGTCACATCCCACCGGTGGTCGCCGAACACCCGCACGGGCGGCGTGCCGTCATCGTGCGGCACGGCCCGCTCGTGATGAGTGAGCAGGCCGACCAGCATCGACTTGCCGGCCCCGTTTGGCCCGAGGATGGCCGCGTGTTCACCCTCGTGAATGGTGAGCGTGAGGCGGTCGAGCACGGGCCGGCCGTCTTTCATGACGGTGGCGTCGCGCAGTTCGAGCAGCGGCGGGGCGGACACGCGGAATGATCGCACACCGGGGCCGGCTCGCGCGCCAGGAGCCGCCTTCGAGTAGGATGCGCGTCATGACGACGCGCACCGTCTCCCGTTCGGCGCCCCTGGTGGCCATCGCCGTCGTGGCCGTGGCTGTCAGTGTGCTGGCGCAGCCGGCCACGCCCACCCGTCCGCACCATCCAGACATCCCGTATCAGACGCCCGCGTCCCTCGGCGCTGCCAGTTACGCCAAGGTGCTGTGTTCGGCGGTGTTCGTGTCGGGCCGTGACGTCGCGGAGGCGCAGCGCAACAGTGCTTACTTCCTGGTGGCCGAGCCTGATCGCAAGGAGCCGGTCACGGTTGACGTGGACCGCGCGCGCCGGCGCGTGCAGGCCACGCTGAAGGGCGTGACGCGGACGGCGGCGTTCTATGACGATCAGGGCTGCGTGATTTACCCCGAAGGGCAGGACCGCGTGTTCTTCACGCCGGTGCCTGTGCGCTCCACGTTGCCAGACGCCGCTCCCATTCCGTGGCCCATGGGCGATGCGCCGGTGACCGCGCCATGGCCGGCCCGGCTCGACCTGGTCGCCATCACTGCGGCGGTCGACGTGGCATTCGCGGACCCCGAGGGGCTCACGGCGGCCATGGTCGTCGTGCACCAGGGACAGATCGTCGGCGAGCGCTACCTGGCCGGCATCACGAAAGACACACAGCTCGAGAGCTGGTCGATGGGCAAGAGCCTGACCGCCACGCTGGTGGGGCTCGAGGTGCAGCGCGGGTCGTTCCGCCTCGACGACCCGGCCCCGGTGCCCGACTGGCGCCGGCCGGGCGATCCGCGCGGCGCCATCCGGGTGCGCGACGTGATGCAGATGAGCAGCGGCCTCAGCTTCACGGGACAGGACGATCGGCATCTCGACGCGCGCACGCAGTACCACGATCACTTCTTCCTCTATGCCGGCGCGGTCGATGCCTTCAAGTACGCCACCACCTCGCCGGTCGAGTTCGCGCCCGGCACGGTCGGCCGCTACCGCAACTCCGACCCGATGACGCTCGGCTTCCTGGTACGGCAGGCGGTGGAGAAGCGCGGCGATGTCTACCTGACCCATCCGCAGCGCGCGCTCTTCGACGTGATCGGCATCCGCCGTCAGGTGCTCGAGCCCGACCCGTGGGGCAACTTCCTGCTGAGCGGCTACGACTACGGCACGGCCCGCAACTGGGCCCGGCTCGGAATGCTCTACCTGCAGGATGGGGTGTGGCAGGGTCGGCGGTTGCTGCCGGAGGGCTTTGCCACGTTCGTACGCACGCCCGCGCCGGCGTGGCAGCGGAAGGAGTACGGCGGCCAGTTCTGGGTGAACGGCGAGGGCCAGTGGAACTTGCCGCGCGACGCCTACTTCATGTCGGGGGCCGGCGGACAGCACACGTTCGTGGTGCCCTCGCACGACCTGGTGGTCGTGCGCATGGGACACCAGCGCGGCGCCCCGGTCGGCACGAAGCTGCTCAATCAATCACTGGCGATGATCGTCACCGCCATCGACGCCGCGCGCTGACGCGGCGCCAGGAGACCGATGATGCGAATGCGAATGCTGATGCTGTTGGCAGGGTTGTGTGCGGCCGCAGGTTCCGTGCTCGTCGCGCAGCCGGCGCCGGCCCGCGACCCGCGCTTCGCCGGCCACTGGCGACTGGCCTCGTTCGTGAACATCGACGACCAAGGCGTGGTGACGCCGAGCCGCTTCACCGGCGGGCGGATAGTGTACGACGCGGCGGGAGAGATGGCGGCGCAGCTCACGCACGCCGACCGGCCCGCGCTGCCCGCGTCGCCGGGCGATGGCCTGCGCGCGGCGGCCTACGCCGGCTATGTGGCCTACTACGGCGCCTACGACATCGACGCGGCCACGAGCAAGGTGACCCACCACGTGGAAGGCTCGACCAACCCCAACTGGCCAAAAACCGACCTCGTCCGCTACTTCGAGTTCGCCGACGGCGGCAATACGCTGAAGCTGTCCATCCGGAACGAGGCAGGACGCACCACCGGCACGCTCACCTGGGCCCGCATCCGCTGAGCGGCGCGGGCTACGTGCCGTCGAGCGTGAACGCGAACACCTTGCCGCCTGCGATGCCCGACATCACCGCGACGTACTGCTTGCCGTCGAGCTCGTAGGTGACCGGGGTGGCGATGCCGGTCATCAGCTTGTGCTCCCAGAGCGTCTTGCCGGTGGCCGGATCGAGGGCCATGAACGTGCCGCCGTTGTCGCCCACGAAAATCAGGTTCCCGCCGGTCGACAGCGCGCCACCGCTCGGACTGAACTCGATGCGCCACCGTTCCTTGTTGGCCACCGGATCCCACGCCAGGAAGAAGCCGCGGCGGCCGGGTGATGGCGGCGGCGCCGGCGCCGCCGCGATGGCCGCGGCCGCGGCGCCGCCGAGCAACGTGCCCGTGTTCCATTGGCCCTCCTGGAAGGTGAACGTGTCGACGTTCTTGAAGACCATGCTCGTGTCCTGGCCCGGGAAGTAGACCAGCCCGGTCGTGGGATTGAACGCCATGGGCGGCCAGTGATGCGCGCCCACGGCCGAGGGCGAGAGCCGCGCGCCCTTGGTGCCGTAGCGGGCCTCGGGCGTCTCCACGGGACGCCCGGTCTTCAGGTCGATGTGCGTGGCCCACGTCACCGTCGTGAACGGCTGCGCCGACAGCAGCTCGCCGGTGAGCCGATCGATCACATAGAAGAAGCCGTTCTTCGGCGCCTGCAGCAGCACCTTGCGCGGCCGCCCGCCGATCGTGAGATCGGCCAGGATCATCGGCTGCGCGGCGTTGTAGTCCCAATCGTCGCCGGGCGTCGTCTGGTAGTGCCACACGTAGCGGCCGGTGTCGGCATTGAGCGCCACGATCGACGAGAGATACAGGTTGTCGCCGCCGCCGGGGCTGCGATGATCGCGGGCCCAGGGCGAGCCGTTGCCGGTGCCGACGTAGACGAGATTGGCGGCCGGGTCGTAGGCCAGGCCGTCCCACGGCGTGCCGCCGCCGCCGTACTTCCACCACTGGCCCTTCCAGCTCTTGAGGGCCATTTCCATCGAGCGATCCTCGAGGCCCTTGGCCGGATCGCCCGGCACGACGAACCAGCGCCACGCCTGCTTGCCCGAGGCCGCCTCGTAGGCGGTGAGGAACCCGCGCACGCCGTACTCGCCGCCGCCGTTGCCGATGACGACCTTGCCCTTCACGATGCGCGGCGCGCCGGTGATGCTGTAGTCGCTGCCCACGGGCGTGGTCTGCACCGACCACGACACGTGGCCGGTCTCGGCATCGAGGGCCACGAGCCGGCCGTCGAGCAGGCCGACGTAGACGCGCCCCTGATAGACGGCCACGCCGCGATTGACCGGGCCGCAGCAGTAGCGCGGGCCGCCTTCGGCGTAGCCGCCCTGCACGAGCGCCGGGTCCCAGCGCCACTTGAGCGCGCCGGTGCGCGCGTCTACGGCATACACGACGCTCCAGGTCGAGGTGCCGTAGAGCACGCCGTTCGACACGATCGGGGTCGTTTCGATCTTGCCCTTCGATCCGACTTCCACCGACCAGGCAGGTTTCAGACG
>Ga0335394_10001245_pt1 | contig 28511 bp, 26 predicted proteins | sample MAT03_FD_205741 | JGI IMG/M metagenome (GOLD analysis project Ga0335394, IMG submission 205741) | Freshwater microbial communities from Lake Fryxell liftoff mats and glacier meltwater in Antarctica - MAT-03 (spades assembly) (version 2) ...
CGTGCGGCAGAGTTCGAAGCCGTCCATCTCGGGCAGCATGACGTCGAGGATGGCGGCGTCGAAGGGTTCGGCGCGCAGCCGCGCCAGCCCGTCGCTCGGACGGATGGCGCTTTCCAGACGCATGTCGAAACGCCGCAGGTAAGTGGCGAGCGGGGCGGCGAGCTGCACGTCGTCGTCGATCAGCAGGATGCGGTGCATGGGCGATGCTGCCACGGCGCAGGTTCAACCGCCCCGGCCCGAACGTTCAACCGCGGCGCTTGGCGAGGAACTCGCGCACTTTGGCCTGCTGCCCGGGTGTCAGGCCGTCGAAGAAGTCGGCCATCGCGGTGATGACTTCCGGGCTCTTGCCGCGGATGGCGCTCGTCTTTTCTTCCACCAGCGCCGTGGCCTTGCTGCGGTCGAAACGCTCGCCTGCGATGAGCTGGCCCATCAGATCGCGCGGCGCGGCCGAGCCAGCCATCAGCGCCGTGCGCTGCTCGTTCATCTTGTCGAACAGCAGGCCCAGGCTCTGCTTTTGCGTGTCGTCGAGAGTCAGTTCACGGCTGGCGCGGTCGATGAACTTGCCGCGCCACTTCGCCACGTCTTCAGCGCTGGCCTGACCCTGCATGCCGTGGTGGTCGCGGTGGCCGCAGGCGGCCAGGCCGCCACCGATGACGGCCACAGTGGCCAGGGCGATCAGGGTGCGGCGGATCCAGGTCTTCATTTCTCACTCCTCATGCACACGTCGGTGCGGTTGATCAAGGTGCCCATGTTGCCGGCGATGGCCGCGCCGAACATCTCGGCGCCGTATCGCCGTGTATCGTTTGATGTCCAGACGCAGTACGAACACAGCCCCCTTGCACCCCGAATCCCTGTTCGTCCACCGCGGCTTCATGAAGCTCTGGTTCGCCCGCCTGGCTGGCACCGCCGCCGGCCAGATGCTGATGGTGGCCGTGGGCTGGCACATGTACGAACTGACCGGCTCGGCCTGGGATCTCGGGCTGGTGGGGCTGATGCAGTTCCTGCCCGCGCTGGCGCTGGTGCTGGTGGCCGGCCATGTGATCGACCGCTTCCAGCGCGCCCGCGTGCTTGCCGCCTGCCAGGCCGTGCATGTGGCCGTGGCACTGCTGCTCTGCGTGGGCCACGCGGGCGGCTGGGTCGGCCGCGAATGGCTGCTCGGCATCTCCGTCGTGCTGGGCGCCGTGCGCGCCTTCCAGATGCCGGCGCAGCAGGCGCTGACGCCCGCGCTGGTGCCGGCCGAACTGCTGCCGCGCGCGCTGGCCTTCAGCTCGGCCGGGCTGCAGGGCGCCATCATCGCCGGCCCGGCCCTCGGCGGCTTCGTCTACTTGGCGGGCGCCAGCGTGGTGTACGCCGTGTGCGCGGCGCTGTTCGCGCTGGCCGCAGCGCTCTGCCTGGGCATCCGCTACGCACACGTGGCGCCGAACACGCCGGTCAGTCTGCAGACGCTGCTGGCCGGCGTGCACTTCGTCTGGCGCCACAAGGTGGTGCTGGGCGCCATCTCGCTCGACCTGTTCGCCGTGCTGCTGGGCGGCGCCACCGCGCTGCTGCCGATGTTCGCGCGGGACGTGCTCTTCGTCGGCCCCTGGGGCCTGGGGCTGCTGCGCGCGGCACCGGCCGTAGGCGCGCTGCTGATGTCGGTGCTGCTGACACGCTGGCCGGTGCGCCGGCGCACCGGCCACACGCTGCTGGCGGCGGTGGCGATCTACGGCGTGGCCACCTTCGCCTTCGGCCTGTCGACGAACTTCGGCCTCTCGATGGCCATGCTGGCGGTGGCCGGCGCGGCCGACATGATCAGCGTGGTGATCCGCCAGACCTTGGTGCAGCTTGAGACGCCAGACGCCATGCGCGGCCGCGTCAGCGCCGTCAACTCGGTGTTCATCGGCGGCTCCAACCAGCTAGGCGAGTTCGAGTCGGGCGCCACCGCCGCGCTGCTCGGCCCGGTGGGCTCGGTGCTGCTCGGTGGCGTGGGCACGGTGCTGGTGGCGCTGGTCTGGCTGCGGCTGTTCCCCGGTCTGGCCGGACGCGATGAACTGGTGCGCGGCGGCGGCAGCACCGGGTCATCGCCGATGCAACCGCCGGCGGCCAGCGGCTGATCAGCCTCGCTTGGTCTCCATGCGCACCCGCGCCGCGCGGCTGCGCGCCCTCCACTCCGACACCTGCGCCTTGCGCTCCAGCGCCGTCATGCTGTCGCGGCGCGCCTCGCGCTGCAGCTTCTGGAAGCTGTCCACCCGCTCGGCCGGCACTTCGGCACGCACCGCGCAACCCGGCTCCTGGGCATGCCGGCAGTCGCGGAAGCGGCAGGCCAGAGCATGCTGCGCGATGTCGGTGAAGACGCCTTCCAGCGCGCCGGCCTCGCTGTCCAGGCGCAGCGTGCGCAGGCCCGGGGTGTCGATGATGCAGGCCCCGCCCGGCACCTGGTGCATCGAGCGCGCGGTGGTGGTGTGGCGTCCGCGGCCATCGCCCGCTCGATTGGCCCCCGTCAACTGCCCCGCCGTGCCGATCAGCGCGTTCGTCAGCGTGCTCTTGCCAGTGCCGCTGGAGCCCAGCAGCACCAGCGTCTGCCCCAGCGCCAGCCAGGGCGCCAGCGCACTGCGGGGTTCCTCGCCCAGCGCGTTGACCGCCACCACCGCGGCGCCCGGCGGCAGCAGCGCCTGCACGTCCGCACAGCGCTTTTCCGCCTGCGCGCAGAGGTCGGCCTTGGTCAGCACCACCACCGCCTGCACGTCGGCCAGCCTGACCAGGGCCAGGTAGCGCTCCAGCCGGCGCAGGCTGAAGTCGTGGTCCAGCCCCATCACCAGCAAGGCGGTGTCGACGTTGCTGACGATGACCACGCGTGTCACCTTGTCGCGGCCGTCGTGCAGGCGGCGCGCAATCTGCGTCAGCGGCGGCACACGCTGGTGCGCCCACCATTCGCCGTGCGCGTGCAGTGCCGCCCACACCCAGTCACCGACGGCCAGGCCATCGGCCTCGTCGTGCAGGCGGGACAGCAGCGCGGGCAGCGCACGCGCCGGGTGTTCTGACTGGCCGTCGTGCAGCGTCAGGCAGTCACGCTGCACCTCGGTGACACGCATCAGGCAGGTTTCGGCGCCCTGCGGCGCCAGGTTCAAGGTCTGTTGAAACATGCGCGCTGTCATGCCGATGGCATGCAGCCGCTGGAAAACATCGGCGTCGATCATTGAAGCTCTCTCGATTCGGTCGAATGAAGCCCACGCGCCGGGCAGGCGCGCGACAACGCATCGGCTGCTCAGCCGCCATGCTGCGTTTTGTGTGGGGGCTTGCGCGGTGACACGAGTCACGGCGACGGAATCAGGTCGACAAAATCAGGTCGTGGCGGGCACGACCGGTTTGCTGAACACCAGAGTGATCGACGCGCCTCGGGTCAGGGGGCGCAAGCCGGCAGGGGGGCGTGGTGTCGAATGTTCATGGCGGCCTCCTTCAGCGGTGGATCGGACGATCGAAGGAGCGAAATTTGCGCTTCTGTTGAAGCTGCGTCAAGACCCGCGTTGCCGAGTGACGACAGGCCGGCCACTATGCTCGTCCGCATGGACTTCGCCCTGCTGCATGCCGACGACAGCCTGATCGTCGTCGACAAACCCGAAGGCCTGCTCGCCGTGCCGGGGCGCGGCGCCGACAAGCAGGACTGCCTGGCCACGCGGGTGCAATCGCACTGGTCAGACGCCCTGGTGGTGCACCGGCTCGACATGGCCACCTCGGGGCTGATGCTGCTGGCGCGCGGCGCGGCGGCGCAGCGTGCGTTGAGCATGGCCTTCGAATCACGCGAGGTATACAAGCGCTACATCGCCGTCGTCGCCGGGATCATCGGCGAAAGCGGCGACAACAATGACGGCGACCGAGGCAGCATCGACCTGCCGCTGGCCGCCGACTGGCCGCGCCGGCCGATGCAGAAGGTCGACCATATCGCGGGCAAACCGGCCCTCACCCGCTGGCGCATCCTGGAACGCGACGCCCGCCTGCTGCAGACCCGGCTCGAACTCGAACCCGTCACCGGCCGCACCCATCAACTGCGCGTGCACCTGCAGGCGATCGGCCACCCGATCATCGGCGACCGGCTCTACCCGATTGCCGGTGCGCCGGCCGATGCCGAGCCTGCCGCGCCGCGCCTGCTGCTGCATGCCAGCAAGCTCGCGCTGAGCCACCCGGTCACGGGCGCCCGCCTGTCGTTCGACTGCCCCGCACCCTTCTGACGGTCCACGCTGCTGTCGCCTTCAAGCAGAGACGACGAACCAGACCGCCATGGCCAGCGCCGCGGCGGCGAGCGCGAAGTTGACCGCCGGCCCCAGCCATGTCGCGTGCGCACGCGGCAGTTCAGGCGCCGACAGTTCATGCAGGAAACGCCTGAACTGCCAGGCCGACAACGAGGCCACCAGCGCGCCGAGCACCAGGAACATCACGCCGAAGATCAGGGATACGCGGCTGTGGCCGGCCGAGAGCGGCGCGGCGCCGGCGACCAGCCGCATGAAGAGGCCGAAGCGTTCGATCACGAAGCCCAGGCCGATCAGCGCGATGGCCGTTCGCTGCCAGGCCAGCAGCGTGCGCTCGGCAGCGAAGAAGACCCGCGGATCGTCGAGATAGGACATGGCTGGACTCGGTGGATGAAGGGTGACCCGGCTTCAGCGCACGGGCAAGGCACCGGCGGCAAGCAGCGGCGCGCGCAGCAGGCGTTCGAAGTCGGCCGGCGCCACGAACTGCATGACGTCACGGCCCTTGGCATCGAGCGCCACCGCCAGGCCGATCGACGGGTACAGCCACTGTTCGATGCGCCCTGCGCCGGCCGGCGCGGCGTCCAGCAGGCGTTCGGCAGGCTCGCCGAAACGGGCGCGCAGGGTGGCGGCGTCCAGTTGCGCGGCCGGAATGAACGTGATGCCGACCAGCGGCGCGCGCAGCGCCTCAGGCAGATCGTCGGCGCGCAGCGTGTAGCGGCGCGCTTCGGCGTCCACTGGTTCGTTGTGCACGGCGTTCTCACGCAGCCGGGCCACGGCCGGGGCGCCTGGGTCGGCCGCCAGCACCAGCCGGCCATTGATGGCAGCGGCGCGGAAGTTCTCCAGGTAAGCCTCCAGCGCGCCCGGCTGGCCGCGCCGAGCCATCACCGCCACCTGCACGTCGTCACCCCAGCGCTGGCGCGCCTGGGCCAGCGTGGTGCCGGGCAGCGTGAGGCCGAACACCGTGCTGCGGCCGCTGGCGTCCACCGCCACCTGCCAGGGCAGGCCGCTCTCGGCAGCAGTCTGCGCCGGTGGGCCGGCCGCCATGCGCCACAGCGCGGGCGCAAAGGCGCCAAGGATGATTGCCACGGCGGCGAACAGGGCAATCAGCATCGGATGTTTCATGGGTCGCCGATCATGCCAGCCGCGCCCGGCTATGCTGACGGCCCATGACACAGCACCTCACCATCCTCACCGGCGCCTCGCGCGGCCTGGGCCGCGCCATCGCCGGGCAACTGCTGGCGCAGGGTCACCGCCTGCTGACCATCTCTCGCCATCCGGCCGACATTCCGGCCGGCGCGAACATCGAACAATGGGCCGCCGACCTGGCCGACGCGGCGCCGGTGGCTGCGCGGCTGGAATCCTGGCTGCGCGCGGTCGACCCCGCCACGCTGGCCTCGCTCACCCTCATCAACAACGCCGGTGTCGTCTCGCAACTGGCGCCGCTGGCCGATGTCGACAGCGCCGACCTGGCGCGCGCGCTGCGCGTCGGCCTGGAAGCGCCGACCCTGCTGAGCGCGGCCTTCCTTCGCGCCAGCGCCGGCTGGCCCCTGCCGCGCAAGGTGCTGCTGGTGTCTTCCGGCCTCGGCCGCCGCGCGATGGCCGGCAGCGCGTCCTACTGCGCCGCGAAGGCCGGCCTCGACCACCTGGCGCGCGCGGTGGCGCTGGAAGAAGGGGCGCGGCCGAACGGCGCACGCATCGTCTCGCTGGCGCCGGGCGTCATCGACACCGACATGCAGATTCAGTTGCGCGGCGCCGACCCGCTGAGCTTCCCGGCCCGCGAGATGTTCGTCGGCCTGAAAGCCGGCGGTCAGCTCGACAGCCCCGAGCTGGCCGCCACCAGGCTGCTGGCCTGGCTGGCGCGTGCCGACTTCGGGCAGAACCCGGTGGGCGACGTGCGTGAAGGCTGACAAAGTGAAACGACCGTTCTAGCCGGGCGCGGCGGCCCGCCGCACGCCGCGGCGGCCTTCGGGATAATCGGCCCGATGAATCCCCGGCTCGCCACCCTGCACCCCTACCCGTTCGAGCGCTGGCGAGAGCTGACGCGTGACATCACGCCGAATGCCGCGTTGCGGCCGATCAGCCTGGGCATCGGCGAGCCCCGCCACGCCACGCCGGCGCTGATCGAAGAAGCCATCGTCGCCGCGTTCTCCGGCCTGTCGCGCTACCCGGCCACCGCCGGCGAGCCCGCGCTGCGCACCGCCATCACCGGCTGGCTGCAGCGGCGTCATGGCGTGGCGCTGGACCCGGCCACGCAGGTGCTGCCCGTGGGCGGCTCGCGCGAGGCCCTGTTCGCCTTCGCGCAGACCGTGGTCGACCCGAACCAGCCCGGCGCCACCGTCGTCTGCCCCAATCCCTTCTATCAGATCTACGAAGGCGCAGCGCTGCTTGCCGGCGCGCAGACGGCGTTCGCCAACAGCGATCCAGCGCGAAATTTCGCCGCCGACTGGTCGCAGATCGACGAAGCCACCTGGGCGCGCACCCAGCTGCTCTACGTCTGCTCGCCGGGCAACCCGACCGGCGCGGTGATGCCTTTGTCGGAATGGGCGCGGCTCTTCGAGTTGAGCGACCGCCACGGCTTCGTCATCGCCAGCGACGAATGTTATTCGGAGATCTGGTTCCAGGGCGAGGCGCCGCTCGGCGGCCTGCAGGCCGCCGCCGCGCTGGGCCGCCCCGACTTCCGCAACCTGGTGGCTTTCACCAGCCTGTCCAAGCGCAGCAACGTGCCGGGCCTGCGCTCGGGCTTCGTTGCCGGTGACGCAGCCCTGCTGAAAGCCTTCCTGCTGTACCGTACCTATCACGGCAGCGCGATGAGCCCGGTGGTGCAGGCGGCCAGCATCGCGGCCTGGAACGACGAGGCCCACGTGCTGGCCAACCGGGCGCTCTATCGCGACAAGTTCGAACAGGTCACGCCGCTGCTGCAAGGCGTGCTGGACGTCGCGTTGCCCGACGCCGGCTTCTACCTCTGGGCACAAGTGCCGGGCGGCGACGACATCGCCTGCGCCCGCGAGCTGCTCGCTCAATACAATGTGCAGGTTCTGCCCGGCAGCCTGCTGGCGCGCCAGGCCCATGGGTACAACCCCGGCGCCGGCCGCATCCGCCTTGCGCTGGTGGCGCCCCTGGAAGATTGCGTCGAAGCCGCGCAGCGCATCGTCTCCTGCACGGAAAGCCCGGCGCGACCACGCCCTTTGAAATCACGAACCTGAGCCCACCCATGACCGACCAGCTGCAACAGATCATCGACCTCGCCTGGGAAGGCCGCGCCAGCATCAACGCCATCAATTCGCCCGAGGTGCGCGAGGCCGTCGAACACGTGATGAGAGACCTGAACAAGGGCCGCATCCGCGTGGCCGAACGTCAGAGCGTGGGCCAGTGGACGGTCAACCAGTGGGTCAAGAAGGCCGTGCTGCTGAGCTTTCGCCTGAACGAAAACAAGATCATGCGCGCCGGCGACCTCGGCTTCTTCGACAAGGTGCAGACCAAGTTCTCCCACCTCGACGAAGCCGCGATGCGCGAGACCGGCGTGCGCGTGGTGCCGCCGGCCGTGGCGCGGCGCGGCAGCTTCATCGGGAAGAACGTGGTGCTGATGCCGAGCTACGTGAACATCGGCGCGTATGTCGATGAAGGCACGATGGTCGACACCTGGGCCACCGTGGGCAGCTGCGCGCAGATCGGCAAGAACGTGCACCTGTCGGGCGGGGTGGGCATCGGCGGCGTGCTCGAACCGCTGCAGGCCGGGCCGACGATCATCGAGGACAACTGCTTCATCGGTGCGCGCAGCGAGGTCGTGGAAGGCGTCATCGTCGAGGAGAACTCGGTCATCAGCATGGGCGTCTACATCGGCCAGAGCACGAAGATCTACGACCGCGCCACCGGCGAGGTCAGCTACGGCCGCATTCCGGCGGGCTCGGTGGTGGTCAGCGGCAACCTGCCCTCGGCCGACGGCAAGTACAGCCTGTATTGCGCGGTGATCGTCAAGAAGGTCGATGCGCAGACGCGGTCGAAGACGAGCATCAACGAGTTGCTCAGGGCCTGAAGGGCAGCACGCAATGAGCGGCAACATGGAACGTGTGCTCCGGCTGATGTCGGAGAAGACGGCGTCGGACGTCTACATGTCGGCCAATACGCCGATCCTGATCAAGATCCACGGCCAGATCCTGCAGCTCTCGGACCAGTTGCTGACGCCGACCCAGACCCGCCAGTTGCTGGCCGAACTGCTGACGCCGCAGCAGATGGAAGAGCTCGACGACACCGGCGAGCTGAACGTGGCGATCGGCATCCCGAAGGTGGGCAGCTTTCGCCTGTCGGCCTTCAAGCAGCGCGGCTCGATCGCGGCCGTATTCCGCTGCATCCCCTTCGACATCCCGCCGCTCGAAACCCTGGGCGTGCCGCCGCTGCTGTCGCAGCTGGTGCTGGAAAAACGCGGCCTCGTGCTGATGGTGGGCGCCACCGGCACCGGCAAGAGCACCACGCTGGCCTCGATGATCGAATGGCGCAACCAGCAGGTGCCGGGCCACATCCTGACCATCGAAGACCCGATCGAATTCCTCTTCTCCAACAAGAAGGCCATCGTCAATCAGCGTGAGGTCGGGCGCGACACGCAGTCGCTGCAGACCGCCTTGCGCAACGCGCTGCGGCAAGCGCCCGACTGCATCATGATCGGTGAGATCCGCGACCGCGAGACCATGACCTCGGCGATCTCCTATTCACTGTCGGGCCACCTCGTGCTCGCCACCCTGCACGCCAACAACAGCTACCACGCGCTCGGCCGCATCCTCTCGTTCTATGCGCCCGAGGCGCGGCCCACGCTGCTGTCGGATCTGGCCTCGGGCCTGCGCGCCGTCATCTCGCAACGCCTGCTGCGCGCCAATGGCGGCGGCCGCGTGCCGGCCGTCGAGGTGCTGCTGAACACCAAGCTGGTGTCGGAGCTGATCGAAAAGGGCGACCTTGCCGGCGTCAAGGAAGCGGTCGAGAAATCGATGGCCGAAGGCTCGCAGACCTTCGAGAAAGACCTGGCCCGGCTGATCACCGAAGGCGTGATATCACGTGACGAAGGCCTGGCCAACGCCGATTCGCCCACCAACCTGCTGTGGCGGCTGCAGAACGACCTGGCGCCGCCGGCACGCTCCAGCGCAGCGAAGGCCGAGGAGTCCGACATCGCCAGCTTCACCGAAATCACCCTCGACGTGCGCCCGGAAGAAGCACGGCCGCCGCTGGGCACGCCCTGGGGCGGCAAGCCATGAGACCGCCGGGCCGTTGCCAAGCGCTCATCCCGGCGCGCGCAGCGCGGAGGGTCGTCCAGTGAGCGATGCGCTGCGCCTGACCGAAACGCTGATCGCCCGCCGCTCGGTGACCCCCGAAGATGCCGGCTGCCAGGCCCTGCTCGGCACCCGCCTGGCCTTGCTGGGTTTCGAGTGCGAAACGCTGGTGCGCGGGCCCGAAGACTTCTCGGTCACCAACCTGTGGGCGGTGCGGCGCGGTGGCCTTCCCGGGCCCATGCTTGCCTTTGCCGGCCACACCGACGTCGTGCCCAGCGGCCCGCTGGAGCGCTGGGCCAGCGACCCCTTCGTGCCCAGCCACCGTGGAGGCCAACTCTACGGCCGAGGCGCCGCCGACATGAAGACCTCGATCGCCGCGATGGTGGTGGCGGTGGAAGAGTTCGTCGCCGCCCGGCCGCAACATGCTGGCGGCATCGCCTTCCTGCTGACGAGCGACGAAGAAGGGCCCTCGGTCGACGGCACGGTGCGGCTCGTCGAGATGCTGCGCGAGCGTGGCGAGCGGCTCGACGCCTGCATCGTCGGGGAACCCACCTCCGTGGAGCGGCTCGGCGACGTCATCAAGAACGGCCGCCGGGGCACGCTGTCGGGCAAGCTGGTGGTGCACGGCGTGCAAGGGCACATCGCCTACCCGCAGCTGGCGAAGAACCCGATCCACCTGCTGGCGCCGGCGCTGGCCGAACTGGTGGCCACACGCTGGGACGAGGGCAACGACTTTTTCCCGCCCACCAGCTGGCAGGTCAGCAACCTGCACGCCGGCACCGGCGCGGGCAACGTGATCCCGGGCGAACTGATCGTCGACTTCAACTTCCGCTTCAGCACCGAGTCCACGCCCGACGCGCTGAAGGCGCGCGTCCACGCGGTGCTGGAAGCGCATGCCGTGCCGCACAGCCTCACCTGGACGCTGGGCGGCGAGCCGTTCCTCACGCCACCCGGCAGCCTGAGCGAGGCGCTGGCGGGTGCCATCGAGGCGGAATGCGGACTGGTCCCCGAGCTGTCGACCAGCGGCGGCACCTCGGACGGCCGTTTCATCTCGAAGATCTGCCCGCAGGTCATCGAATTCGGGCCGCTGAACGCCAGCATCCACAAGATCGACGAACACGTCGAGGTGGCAAGCATCGAGCGGCTGAAGAACATCTACCGAGGCACGCTCGAGCGCTTCCTGACATGACGGTCAACCAACTGATCGAGCGCATGCGCGCCCGCCTCGACGAGGCGGGCGTCTGTTTCGGGCATGGCACCGAGAACGCCTTCGACGAAGCCGTCTGGCTGGTGCTCTGGCAGCTCGGCCTGCCGCTCGACGACCTGGACGGCGTGGCGGACGAAGGCGTGGACACGGACGAACAGACGGCCGTGGAGGCACTGATCACACAGCGCATCACCACGCGCAAGCCGGCCGCCTACCTGACCGGCGAAGCCTGGCTGCAGGGCGTGCCCTTCACGGTCGATGAACGTGTGATCGTGCCGCGTTCGCTGATCGCCGAGCCGCTGGCCGACGGCACGCTCGACTCCTGGCTGGCGCCGCGCACCCGCCGTGTGCTCGACCTGTGCACCGGCAACGGCAGCCTGGCCGTGCTGGCCGCGTTGGCCTGGCCCGAGGTGACGGTGGACGCCACCGATGTGTCGGCCGACGCCCTTGCGGTGGCCGCCATCAATGTCGAACGGCATGGCCTTGGCGGCCGCATCACACTGCGCCGGGGCGATGCGCTGAAGGCGGCGGCCGGCGCCTACGACCTGATCCTGTGCAACCCGCCCTACGTCAACCAGGCCTCGATGGCCGCCCTGCCCGCCGAGTACCGCGCCGAACCCGCGCTGGCGCTGGCCGGCGGCGTCGACGGCCTGGACTTCATCCGCCGCCTGTTGCGCGCCGCGCCCGCCCACATGAGCGAGAACGCCGTGCTGGTGCTGGAGATCGGCAATGAAAAGCCGTTCTTCGACGCCGCCTTTCCCCGCTGCCCCGCCGTCTGGCTGCCCACCAGCGCCGGCGATGAACAAGTGCTGCTCATCACCCGTTCCGACCTTCTGAACCTTCCATGATCACGCTGAGAAACATCACGCTGCGCCGCGGCACCAAGGTCGTGCTGAAAGACGCCTCCGTCACCCTGCAACCGACGGAGAAAGTGGGCCTGATCGGGCGCAATGGCGCCGGCAAGTCCAGCCTGTTCGCGCTGATCACCGACAAGCTGCATGCCGACGCCGGCGACGTGGAGATTCCACCGCGCTGGCGCGTCGGCGAAGTGGCCCAGGACATGCCCGAAACCGAGGACGGTGCCACCGCCTACGTGTTGCAGGGCGACGTGCCGCTGCAGAAGGCAGAGGCCGCGCTGCGGGTGGCCGAAGCCTCGGGCGATGGCCACGCGATGGCCGACGCCCACATGGCGCTGGACGAAGCCGGCGCCTTCGACTCCCGTGCCCGCGCGCAGTCTCTGCTGCTCGGCCTGGGCTTCAAGAATGAACAGCTCGACACCCCGGTGAACAGCTTCTCGGGCGGCTGGCGCATGCGCCTGCAGCTGGCGCGCGCGCTGATGTGCCCGGCCGACCTGCTGCTGCTCGACGAGCCCACCAACCACCTGGACCTGGACGCGCTGGTCTGGCTGGAAGCATGGCTCAAACGCTTCGACGGGCTGATGGTCATCATCAGCCACGACCGCGAATTCCTCGACGCGATCTGCCGCGTCATCGTGCACCTGGACGAGCAGACGCTGACACGCTACACGGGCAACTACACGGCTTTCGAGGCCATGCGTTCCGAGCGCATCGTGCAGGCGCAGGCGGCGTTTTCCAAGCAGCAGGACCGCATCCAGCATCTGCAGAAGTTCATCGACCGCTTCAAGGCCAAGGCCAGCAAGGCCAAGCAGGCGCAGAGCCGGGTGAAGGCACTCACGCGCATGGAGAAGCTGGCGCCGGTGCTCACCGCCAGCGACTTCGTGTTCGAGTTCCGCGAGCCGCAGAGCCTGCCCAACCCGATGCTCGCCTTCGACGGCCTGCAATGCGGCTACCCGGCGGGCGAGCCCGGCGGCGAGCCGATCACCATCGTGCGCGACATCAACCGCTCGGTGCTGGCCGGCCAGCGCATCGGCATCCTGGGCGCCAACGGCCAGGGCAAGTCGACGCTGGTGAAGACCATCGCGCACCAGTTGCAGCCGATCGCCGGCACGATGACCGAAGGCAAGGGGCTGGTGGTCGGCTACTTCGCGCAGCAGGAAGTCGACGTGCTGCAACTCGACGACGGCCCGTTGATGCACATGGTGCGGCTGGCGCGTGATGTCGGCCCGGCGGCGCGCGAGCAGGAACTGCGCGACTTCCTCGGCCGCTTCAAGTTCACCGGCGAAATGGTGAACCAGGCCGTGGGTTCGCTGTCGGGTGGCGAAAAAGCGCGGCTGGTGCTGGCGATGCTGGTCTGGCAGCGCCCCAATCTGCTGCTGATGGACGAGCCCACCAACCACCTCGACCTGACCACGCGCGAAGCGCTGTCGATGGCGCTCAACGAGTTCGAAGGCACGGTGATGCTGGTCAGCCACGACCGCGCCTTGTTGCGCGAGGTGTGCGACGAGTTCTGGCTGGTCACGCGCGGCGGCGTAATGCCTTTCGACGGCGACCTCGACGACTACCAGAAGTGGTTGCTGGAAGTGTCGCGCGCCAGTGCGCGCGGCATGCCGCCGCCCGAGCCGCCGAAGCCTGCGCTGGCCGACGCGCCCACCGCGCCGGTGGAGGCACCGGCGCCGGTCGCACGCGGCAAGGACGCGGCGCCGGCTGCGAGACCGGCCACACCACAGGCCCCGCCCCCGCCCGCCAACCGGGCCGACCGCAACCTGGGCAAGCAGGCCCGCGCGAAGCTGGCCGACACCACGCGTCCGCTGCGCAACGAGGTGCTGCGCATCGACGCCCGGCTGGCGGGGCTGGCGGCTGAAAAGGCGCAGGTCGAAGCACTGATGTCGGCGCCCTCCAAGGCGGGTGACGATTTCGGCGAACTCGGCCGCCGGCTCAGCCACGTGGCGGCCGAAACCGCCACCCTGGAAGAGCGCTGGCTGATGCTGCAGGGCGAGCTGGAAACGCTCAACGCAGGGGCTTGAGGACGGCGCGGGTGGCCGTCGTGCCGCCCGGCGCGGCCGCCCTTCCCGGCGCATGACATCCATGGCAGGACTGAACTGGCATAACCTCGCCACGCGCCTGCGACAGTTGCGCGCAAAGATCACAGGTTCCATCCCCCCGCGCCGCCCGAGACTCTGAAGCGGCGCACCACCCCACCGAAGGAAGAAGACCATGGCCATCGACAAGGCAATCTACACCGCCCACGCCACCTCCACCGGCGGCCGCACCGGCAGCACGAAATCGTCCGACGAACGCGTCAGCCTGCAACTGTCCACGCCGAAGGAACTGGGCGGCGACAGCGGCCCCGGCACCAACCCCGAGCAGCTGTTCGCAGCCGGCTATTCGGCCTGTTTCATCGGCGCGATGAAGGCCGTCGCGGCCAAGCAGAAGATCGCCCTGCCGGCCGATGTGTCGATCGCCGCCAGTGTGTCGATCGGGCCGATGACCGGCAAGGCCGGTGCCTTCGGCATCGCGGTCACGATGGCCGTCACCGTGCCCGGCATGGAGAAGGCTGCGGCCGAAGCCCTGGTGGCCACCGCGCACGAGGTCTGCCCGTATTCGAACGCGACGCGCGGCAACATCGACGTCGCGCTCAGCGTGGTGTGAGGCGAATTTGACAAGGGCATGACAGCGGCGCACGCGGACACCTGTCCAGGGTGTCCGTCACGCCTTTGTCACAGGGCGACCCTAGCCTCGGGCATGTTCAGTCACATATCCGGAAGACGCCCGACATGAAACTCACCCTGCACGCCCTGGCCGCCGCCGCCCTGCTGGCGGCCACCAACGCCCAAGCCACTCCCAGCTTCGTCAACGGCCTGGCGCTCGACGGCGCGATGCTCGATCTGTCTGGCGGCAGCAGCGTCAACAACGGCCGCGTCGGTTTCTTCTCCGACATCCATTACGACACCCACCGCAATGAATGGTGGGGCCTGTCGGACCGCGGGCCAGGCGGCGGCACGATCAGCTACGACACTCGCATGCAGCGCTTCACGCTGGACGTCAACACCCAAACCGGCGCCATCAGCAACTTCAAGATCGTCGAGACCGTCGTCTTCAAGAGCAATGGGCAGGGCCTGAACGGACTGGCGCCCAACCCGACGAACACGCTCGGCCTGGCCTTCGACCCCGAAGGCGTGGTGATCAACCCGCGCACCGGCACCTTCCTGGTGTCTGACGAGTACGGCCCGGCGGTGCGCGAGTTCAGCCGCGCGGGCGAACTGCTGCGCACCTTCGTCACACCGGCCAACGTGGTGCCGCGCAACGCCGGTACCGGCACGCCGAACTTCGCCGGCGACAGCGGCAACAACGCCGGCAAGCGCACCAACCGCGGCTTCGAGGGCCTGGCCATCAGCCCGGACGGCAAGTACGCCTTCGCGATGCTGCAGAGCGCGATGCTCGACGAAGGCGGCAGCAGCGGCGCGGTGAACCGCATCGTCAAGTTCGACACGGCCACCGGCACTGCCGTGGCGCAGTACGCCTACGGCATGAAGCGCAGCGGCGAAGGCCAGGGCATCTCGGCGCTGGTGGCGATCAACGACCACGAGTTCTACGTGCTCGAACGCAACAACCGCGGCATAGGCATCGGCGCCACCCTCGCCACGGCCGACAAGGAGGTCTACCGCATCGACCTGACCGGCGCCACCGACGTCAGCGCCATCGATCTCGACGCCGCCGGCGCGGTGTACAGCAAGGTGACGAAGTCGGCCCGGGTGCTCGACCTCGACGCCGACACGCTGGCCGCACTCGGCGGCAAGTCGCCCGAAAAATGGGAAGGCCTGGCGATCGGCCCGAGGCTGGCCAACGGCAGTTACCTGATGCTGGCCGGCACCGACAACGACTACAGCGTGACGCAGAACAGCAGCGGCGCACAGCTCGACGTCTACCTGCGGTTCAGCGACGCCGACCCGTACGCCACGTCGATCCAGTGCCCGCTGGGCACCCTGATCGGCTGCACGGGCGCCGCCTCCAGCGTGCCCATCGACGGCAGCTACCTGCTGCTGCCCGGAGTCCTGCACGCCTACACGGTGAGCGCCGACGAACTGGGCAACTACACGCCGCCGATTCCCGAGCCGGGCACCTGGGCGCTGCTGCTCGCCGGCTTGTTCAGCGTGGGCGCGGCGGCTCGCCTTCGCCGCGTGCCTTGAGCAGTTGCAGCAGCATCTCGATGCGGGCCTGCCAGGGTGACATCGCCCCGACCAGGCTCGCCTGCTGACCTGTGGGTGCTCCGACCAGCGCGCCGACCAGCGCGCCGCCGGCGCAGCGTGTCGTGAACCACACCGGCAAGCCGACGGCCATGGCTTCGTCCAGCGCCGCCCGCAGCGTGTGATGCACGGTGCCGTTGCCGGTGGCGGCCAGCACCAGCCCCTGCACGCCGGCGCCCAGCAAGGCATCGACGGCATCGCGGCGCGCCCCGGCGTGGCTGGTCAGCAACTCGATCCAGGGCCAGGTGTCGGGGTCGGCGGCGATGGTCGCCAGCCCCAGCGCCTCGCCCGCCGGCCAGGGGCGAAAGCAGCGCAGATGGCCTTCTTCGATCAACGCCAGCGGGCCGGCGTCGCCGGAGCTGAATGCGTCGATGCGGTAAGGCCGCAGCTTGCGAACGTCCGCCGCCCCATGCACCTTCCCCGCCAGCACGGCCAGCACGCCCATCACGCCGGGCGTGCGCGCCACCGTCACGGCGTCCAGCAGGTTCTGCGGCCCGTCGGCCTGCAGCGAACTGGCCGGTCGCATGGCGGCTGTCAGCACCAGCGGCTTGGCGGGTGCGAGCACACGGTGCAGGAACCAGGCGGTTTCTTCCAGCGTGTCGGTGCCGTGGGTGACCACGACGCCGGCCACCTCCGGGCGTGCCAGATGAAAGGCGGCGCGCTGCGCCAGCCGCTGCCAGGTGGCGAAGTCCATGTCCTTGCTGTCGAGCTGCGCCAGCTGCTCGGTTTCAAGCGCCACGGCCGCCAGCGGCGGCACGGCGGCCACCAGATCGGCAGCGCCGAGCTGCGCGGAGCGGTAGGCCACGTTGTCGTCGGCGCGCGCCGCAATGCCGGCGATGGTGCCGCCGGTGGCCAGGATGATCACGCGGGCTTCGCTCTTTTGCATTTTTCCGGCATCTGGATGAAAATACAGCTACTGGATGAATCGCCAGCCACCCGCTCGTGTCGCCACCTGCGGGCATCAGCCCAAGGAGCAGACTGCAGCATGGACGAAAGCCCCAAACTGACCCCCCGCCAGCAACAGGTGCTCGATCTGGTGCAAAGCGCCATGGAGCGCACCGGAGCGCCGCCCACTCGTGCGGAAATCGCCGCCGAACTCGGCTTCAAATCGGCCAACGCCGCCGAAGAACACCTGCAGGCGCTGGCGCGCAAGGGCGTCATCGAACTGGTGGGCGGCACTTCGCGGGGAATCCGTCTGAAGTCTGCCACACTGCGCGCCCTCAACGAAGCCCGGCTCAGCCAGCATGGCCAGCGGTTCAGCGTGCCGCCGCCCAGCCTGTCGCAGCTCACGCTGCCGCTGGTGGGCCGCGTGGCGGCCGGCAGTCCGATGCTGGCGGTCGAGCATCACCACCAGACCTACGTCGTCGAATCCAGCATGTTCCCGCGCCGTCCTGACTACCTCCTGCAGGTGCGCGGCATGAGCATGCGCGACGCCGGCATCCTCGACGGCGACCTGCTCGCCGTGCAGCAGACGAAGGAGGCCAGGAACGGCCAGATCGTCGTCGCCCGCCTCGGCGACGAAGTCACCGTGAAGCGCCTTCGCCGCACCAGCAACGGCGTGGAACTGCTGCCCGAGAACCCCGACTTCGAGACCATCGTCGTCGGGCCCGGTGAAGACTTCGAGCTCGAAGGCGTCGCCGTCGGCCTGATCCGCAACACCATGCTGATGTGACCATGGCCGCACCGCACACCCATTCCGCCTCACCCCTGCGCCCGCCGCGCGCGCTGAAACCACTCAAAGCCCGCCATGCCGAAGAATGCGAGCAGCTGGAACAGTTGCCGAACATCGGTCCCTCGCTGGCGGGCGACCTGCGCCTGATCGGCGTGCGCCTGCCGCAGGAACTGGCCAGCGCCGACGCCATGGGGCTGTACCGCGCGCTGTGCATCCACACCGGCAAGCGGCAGGACCCCTGCGTGCTCGACACCTTCATCGCCGCCGTTGAATTCATGCGCGGCGGCGAACCGCGGCCCTGGTGGACCTTCACCGCTCTGCGCAAGTCACGTTACGGCGCGGTCTGACCAGTCGCGCATCGGTACCGGCCGCCACCGGCCCGGCCTGACTTGAGCACCTGCGGCCACCCTTTCGGGCGTGGCGCGCAGACCACGCCGAACTGGCCCTCGAACGGCCGGTTGTTCGGCGCACTGCCACACCGGCGGGGCTTCAACAATGTCTCATGTCGGAACCTTTGTGTCCGATATCACATCCATGAATGCCCACCGCCTGTTCACTCGCTGGAGCCAACGCTCCACACTGTCGGCCCCGAGCAGCCTGCGTATCGAGGTGTATCCGCCTTCCCTGCGCAACGCACCTGCCTCGCCCTGGCAGCGCGTCCTGTTCTGGCTGCTGGCGCCGGCCTCTGGCGACAGCGCGCCGCCGCTGAACCGCCTGCCCGGCGTGCGCGGCGATTTCCTTTCGTGCCTCGACGACATTCACCTGGAAACCACGAACGCGTTGCGCGTTCGCGTCGACGCCGCGCGCTCGCTGCGCGAACTGTGGCACCTGCGCACCGAGCTGTTTCGACAGGTCGCGCTGCAGCACAGCCAGTTCGAAGCCGAACAGCGATTGGCGCGGCTCAACTGCCACTTCCCGACGCGCGCACCGCGCTCGGGCTTCGCATCGCTGAGCCCCTGATGCAGAGCACCGCGCCCCGCCACTTCATCCAGTCGCCGTCGCTGACCGGCGCCGGCTTGCCGCAAGACCGCATGGCACGCATGGCCGCCCGCCAGGCCTTCGTCAGCCTGAAGGGCCATTTCCTGGAAGCCGTGGCCACGCTGCCCGGCCCAAACGGAGCCTGGTTGCGCCAGCAAGTGCGCGGCTCCGAAGAACCCGGTGACCTCTGGCTGCTGCGCGCCCCGGTATTCGACAGCCTGGCCGGCACCGACGCCTTCCACCGCCATCAGCGGCAGCAATTGCGCCGTGCGCTCGACAGCCTGTTTCTCGATGGCAGCAACCCGCCGAGCTGCTTCAGCGGGCTCTAGGCGCTGCGCACCCGCGCCTTGAAGGTGCGGCGGAACTTTTCCACCTTGGGCGCCACCACCACCGCGCAGTAACCCTGACCCGGGTGGTTGGCGAAGTAGTGCTGGTGATAGTCCTCGGCGCGCGAATAGTTGTCGAGCATCTTCAGCTCGGTCACCACGCGCCCCTTGTTCGCCAGGTTGGCCTCGGCCAGCACCTCGCTCGCCACTGCCTCCTGCGCCGCGTCATGCAGATAGATGCCGGAACGGTACTGCGTGCCGGCGTCGTTGCCCTGGCGGTTCAGCGTGGTCGGGTCGTGGATGGTGAAGAAGATTTCCAGCACCTCGCGCAGGCTGATGCGATCGGCGTCGAAGCTGACGCGCACCACTTCCACATGCCCGGTGTTGCCTTCGCAGACCTGCGCGTAGCTCGGGTTCAGCACATGCCCGTTGCAGTAGCCCGACTCGACGGCGCTGACACCGTCGACCAGTTCGAACACCGCCTCGGTGCACCAGAAGCAGCCGCCGCCCAGCGTGATGGCCTGCATGTTCATCGATGTTCTCCTTGTCGCCAGCGTGGCAGTCGCGCGGATCGCCGAAAACTTACACTGTCGTTCATTATCCGGAGACACCGACATGGCTGCGAAATTCAGATGGGATGACCCTTTCGACCTGGAGAGCCAGCTCAGCGACGACGAACGCGCGGTGCGCGACGCCGCCCACGCCTACAGCCAGGAGCGCCTGCAGACGCGTGTGTTGATGGCCGCGCGCCACGAGCACTTCGACCGCGAGATCATGAGCGAGATGGGCGCGCTGGGCCTGCTCGGCGCCACCATCGAAGGTTATGGCTGTGCCGGCCTCAACCAGGTCTGCTACGGCCTGGTGGCGCGCGAGGTCGAGCGTGTCGACTCAGGCTACCGCAGCGCGATGAGCGTGCAGAGCTCGCTGGTGATGCACCCGATCCACGCCTACGGCAGCGAGGCGCAGCGGCAGAAGTTCCTGCCCCGCCTGGCCACCGGCGAATGGGTGGGATGTTTCGGCCTCACCGAACCCAACCACGGCAGCGACCCCGCCAGCATGCTGACGCGCGCCAGACCCGCCACCCGCGACGGCGTCGCCGGCTACCTTATGCGCGGCAGCAAGATGTGGATCACCAATTCACCGATCGCCGATGTCTTCGTGGTCTGGGCGAAGAAGGAAGAGCCGGACGGGAAGGACTCATGGACGACCGGGGGCCAGGAAAGCATCCACGGCTTCATCCTGGAGCGCGGCATGGCGGGGCTGAGCGCGCCGAAGATCGAAGGCAAGATGAGCCTGCGCGCTTCGATCACGGGCGAGATCGTGATGGACAACGTCTTCGTCCCCGAGGCCAACGTGCTGCCCAACGTCAGCGGCCTCAAGGGCCCCTTCGGCTGCCTGAACAAGGCGCGTTACGGCATTGCCTGGGGCGCACTCGGCGCGGCCGAGTTCTGCTGGATGGCGGCGCGCCAGTACACGATGGACCGCGTGCAGTTCGGCCGCCCGCTGGCGCAGAACCAGCTGATACAGAAGAAGCTGGCCGACATGCAGACCGAGATCGCACTCGGCCTGCAGGCCGCGCTGCGCGTGGGCCGGCTGATGGACGAGGATCGCGCTGCGCCGGAGATGATCAGCCTGATCAAACGCAACAGCTGCGGCAAGGCGCTGGACATTGCGCGCATGTCGCGCGACATGCACGGCGGCAACGGCATTCACGATGAATACCACGTCATACGCCACATGATCAACCTCGAGACGGTGAACACCTACGAAGGCACGCACGACGTGCATGCGCTGATCCTCGGCCGCGCGCAGACGGGGCTTCAGGCGTTCTTCTGAGTCTCCGCCGGGCCTGGCGGCGTTTCATGTCACCGGACCCGCCAGAGTTTCACTTTTCCGTTCATCGTCCAGGTGACCTTGGTGCCCACGCCCTCTGGCACGAAGTTGATATCGCCGCGCGCTGTGCTGCCGGACTCAGGGAAGTAAAGGTCGAAAGCCACCTTGCGGCCCGGTTCGACGGCGGTGAAGCTCATGCGGCCGTCACCTTCGCTGGCGCTCTTCGACGCCCAGACGGCACTGGCGCCCGAGTAGCCGACCACCATCGAAGGACGCGCCAGTTCCATACCGACCAGTCCTTCCAGTGCCCTCGCCAGCAAGCCCGTACCCACCCGCAGGCCGCCCAGCCACTCAGGATCTTCATTTCAGATCCGTACCCCGCGGCTTCATACAGACCACAGTAAGGACGAGCAGCGTCCGCCATCGAACAGCGTTTGCCGGTGGCATCATTCCGGTTTTGCCGGACGATCCGGCAGATGAGGAATACCGATGCGTTCTTTCAACACCCATCGCGGCGCGGCCGCCCTTTTTCTGGCTTTGCTGGTCGGCAGCGCCGGAGCGCAGACGCCGGCGGCCAAACCGGCCGACGGCAAGACACTTTCGCTCGGCAGCGGCAGCAACGCCAGCGGCAAGCTGCTGACGCGTGACGAACTGCGTGCCTGCATGAAGCAGCGCGACGCGCTTGCCACACGCCGCACGGACATCGAACGCGAGCACAGCGCACTGGAAGCCGAACGGGACCAACTCGGCAAGGACAGCGCCGGCTTGAAGGAAGAGCGCGACGCGGTCAACCAGAAGACCGAGGCGCTGAATGCGCTGCGGCCGCGCCTGGATGCCTTCAAGCTGAAGTCCGAGGACTGGCAGGCCCGCAACACCGCATTCACCGAGGCCAACCGAACCGACATGACGGCCGAGCGCACCCGTTCGGCCCTGGAACGTGAACAGGTCGCGCTGCGCAAGACGCAGCAGGAACTGGAAGCCGAGCGGCTGGCCCTGACCTCGTCGACGGAACAGACCATCGCCCGCTTCAACACGCGCGCCGCCGTCGTCGACGGCAAATCAGCCGAGTGGAACCAGCGCAACGGCAAGCTCACGGCGCAGAGCCAGACGATCGACGATGACCGCCAGGCCTGGGCCAACGATTGCGGCAACCGCCGCTACCGCGAGACCGACGAAGACGCCATCAAGCGCGGCCAGTGAGCCCGAAGGACAGATCGATGAACACCTCGAACCCGCTGCTGCAACCCTGGACGGCGCCGCACGGCCTGCCGCCGTTCGCCGACATCGCACCCGCTCACTTCGAGCCCGCCTTTGCGGCGGCCAGGGCCGAACATATTTCTGAACTTCAAACCATCGTCGACCAGACGGAAGCGCCCAGCTTCGACAACACGCTGGCCGCATTCGACCGCATCGGCCGCCAGCTCGGCCGTGTGGCCTCCGTCTTCTACAACCTGACGGCGTCGGCGACGAACCCTGAACTGCAGGCTGTGCAGCTGGCGCTGGCAGCGCCGTTGTCGGCGCATTTCAGCGCCGTCTACATGAACGCCGGTCTGTTCGCCAGAGTCGATGCATTGCACGCACGCCGTGGCGAACTCGGGCTGACACCCGAGCAGCAACGCCTGCTGGAGCGGGTTCATCTCGACTTCGTGCGCGCCGGCGCCCGGCTGGCCCCGGCCGACCAGCAGCGCTACGCGCAGGTGATGGAAGAGCTGGCGGCGCTGACCACGCAGTTCGCGCAGAACGTGCTGCATGACGAATCTTCTTACCAACTGCTGCTGAACGACGAAACTGACCTCGCCGGCCTGCCCGACTTCGTGCGGGCCGCAGCCCGCCAGGCCGCCAGCGAGCGCGGGCTGGGCAGCGGCTGGGCGATCACCTTGTCGCGCTCGCTGATCGTGCCCTTTCTCACCTTCTCGCAGCGGCGAGACCTGCGTGAGACCGCCTGGCGCGCCTGGGTCGGCCGCGGCGAACATGCCGGCGAGCACGACAACCGCGAGGTGGCGCGGCGCATCCTGCGCCTGCGCCAGCAGCAGGCCCGGCTGCACGGCCACGCCAGCTTTGCCGACCACGCGCTCACCGACACCATGGCCGGAACGCGCGATGCCGTGCAGACACTGCTCGGCGAAGTCTGGCCGCGCGCCCTGCTGGCGGTGGAACGTGAGAAGGACGCCTTGCGCGGCGCCATGCGCGACGCCGGCGTGGCCCATGAGATCGAGGCCTGGGACTGGCGCCACTGGGCCGAAAAGGTCCGCGTGGCGCGCTACGCGCTCGACGACGCCGAGGTCAAGCCCTACTTTCGCCTGGAGAACGTGGTCGAAGCGGCCTTCGACTGCGCACAGCGCCTGTTCGGCCTGCGCTTCACGCCGCGCGACGACCTGCCGCTCTATCACGCCGATGTGCGCGCCTACGAGGTGACGAATGCCGAGGAGCAGGTCATCGGCCTCTTCCTGCAGGACAACTTCGCCCGCGCCGGCAAGCGCAGCGGCGCCTGGATGAGCTCGCTGCGCGAGCAGCACCGCAACGCGCCGGAAACCGCCAGCGGCGGCGAACTGCCGGTGATCCTGAACAACAACAACTTCGCGCGCGGCGCGCCCGGCGCGCCCAGTCTGCTCTCGCTGGACGACGCGCGCACCCTCTTCCACGAGTTCGGCCACGGCCTGCACGGCCTGCTGTCGAACGTGACCTACGAGCGGCTGTCCGGCACGCAGGTGCTGCGCGACTTCGTCGAACTGCCCTCGCAGATCTTCGAGCACTGGATCGGCGAGACCGAGGTGCTGAAGCGCCACGCCCGCCACTGGCAGACCGGCGAGCCGATACCCGACGCGCTGATCGCGCGCCTGCACGCGGCGCGCCGCTTCAACCAGGGTTACGAGACAGTGCGTTACACCGCCAGCGCCATCGTCGACATGGCCGTGCATTCGCTGACCGACGCCGAACCGCCGGCCGACCTCTGCGCCTTCGAGGCCGACCTGCTGAAAGCGCGCGGCCTGCCGGCCGGCGTCGGCATGAATCACCGGCTGGTGCATTTCCAGCACCTCTTCGCAGGCTCCAGCTACGCTGCGGGCTACTACGTCTACCTGTGGGCCGAGGTGCTCGACGCCGACGGTTACGACGCCTTCCTGGAGGCCGGCAGCCCCTTCGACCCCGCCGTCGCGCAGCGCCTGCAGCGCTACATCTATGGCAGCGGCAACAGCCTGGAGCCGGGTGCGGCCTACGTTGCCTTCCGCGGCCGCGCCGCCACGGTCGGCCCGCTGCTGGCCAAGCGCGGGCTGGTCGACAGCGCCGAGCACGCGCCGGCCTGAAACCGCGTCAGCTCGCCGCGCCGAACAAGCGGTCGATGGTCGTCATGAAGGCGCGCAGGTCGAGCGGCTTGGTCCAGTAGTCGGAGACGCCGGCCTGCAGGGCGCGGGCAATGTCTTCGGGCATCGCGTTGGCCGATACCGCAATGCACTGGATGGCGGCGGTTCGCGGGTCGGCCCGCAGCCGCCTCAGCACCTCATGGCCGTCGAAGTCGGGCAGGTGCATGTCGAGCAGGATCAGGTCGGGCCGCAGTTCGGTGGCACGCGCCAGGCCGCTGGCGCCGTCGACGGCGACGTGCAGCTGCAGGCCGGGCCGCAGCGCCACCAGTTCCACCATGATCAACGCGTTGACCGGGTTGTCCTCGATGTAGAGCAGGCAGCCGCGGCGCGCCGCAGGTGGCGCTGCGGCCGCGGGCCAGATGGCTGGCTCGGCTGGCTCGGCTGGCTCGGCCGCGTCGGCGCGGGTCGCGGGCGTGCTGCGGCCATCGGCCAGCCGCAGTTCGAACAGCGTGCCCACGCCGACCGTGCTGACCACGCGCAGGCTCCCGCCCATGCGCTCGACCAGCGACTTGACGATCATGAGCCCGATGCCCGTGCCCTGGATGCCCTCGCGCTCGAGTCCCAGGCGGTTGAAGGGCTCGAACAGGTGGCGCTGCTGTTCCTCGTTCATGCCGCGCCCGGTGTCGGCCACACGCAGCACGACCTCGCCATCCTGCGCCAGCGCGTCGATGGTGACCTGGCCGCCGTCGCGGTTGTACTTGAGCGCATTGCTCAGCAGGTTCAGCAACACCTGGCGCATGCGCGTGGCGTCGGCCAGCACCACGGCGTCGAGCACACCGGTCACCACCGTGACGCCGTGGGCGCAGCGCAGCGGCTCCAGCAGCGGCAGCAGTTCATCGACCAGCGGCGCCAGCGCCACTGGCGCCAGCGCGATGCGCATCTCGCCGCCCTCCAGGCTGCTGAGGTCGAGCACGTCGTCGATCAGCGACAGCAGGTGGCTGCCCGCCGAGCGGATCACCCCCAGGCGCTGGCGCCGGGTGGCGGCCGTGGCACCCGCCGTGCGGGCGGCATCCTCGTCGTGCAGCATCAGTTGGGCGTAGCCGAGCACCGCGTTCAGCGGCGTGCGCAGTTCGTGACTCATGCGGGCCAGGAACTTCGACTTGGCCTGGCTCTCGCGCAGCGCGACCTCACGTTCCAGGCGCACGGCGTCGGCGGTGCGGCGGTCGGTGACGTCCCAATTGACGCCGATGCGGCGCACCGTGTGCCCGGCTTCATCGCGCACCGGCGCCGAACGGGTGGCGAGCCAGCGCACACCGCCATCGGGCAGATGGATGCGGAACTCGAAGTGCGCTGTCTGCTCGCCGCGCTCGGCCTCCTCAACCAGCCGCCGCACCTCGTCGCGGTCTTCGTCGTGCACCAACGCCAGCCGGCCCTCTGACGTGGGTGGTTCGTCCTGCGGCTCCAGGCCGCGCAAGCGCCACATCTGCACGTCCCAGTAGGCGCGACCGCTCTCGACGTCGACCTCCCATGTGCCCAGGCCGGCACCGCGCGCGGCCAGCGCCGCACGCTCGGCGGCCTGGCGCAATGCCTGCGCGGCACTGCGGCGATCGGTGACGTCGACGACCACGCCGAACAGCAGCGGGTGGCGGCCGTCGCGCTCGACGCGTGAATGCGCGATGACCTCGCGCACCGCGCCGTCGCTGCGCAGAATGCGGAAAGTCGCCTCCAGGCTGGTGCGCCCGCTCTTCACCCAGTCGGCAAACCGGCGCCGCACTTCGGCACGGTCGTCGGGGTGGATATGGTGGCGCAGCCAGTCGGGCAGACCGGGCACTGGCGCGTCGCGGGCCAGACCGTGCATGGCGCGCAGCTGGTCGCTCCAGGTGGCGCGCTCGGCATGGCCTTCCAGACTCCAGTAGCCGATGCCCGCGGTGCGCGCCGCCAGCTCGAAGCGGCGCGCCAGTTCGGCGTTGCGCCTGCCTTCACGCACACGGTCGGTGATGTCGAGCGCAACGCCGAGAAACGCCAGCGGCCGGCCGAGGCTGTCGCGCTGCAGTACGCGTCGCGTCAGCACGTCGCGCCAGCTGCCGTCGGCGTGCCGGTAACGCGCCTCCATCTCGCTGGCACCGGCGACCTGCAGCGAAGCCTCGGCCGAGGCCAGCACCCGCGGCAGGTCGTCGGGATGGATCAGCTTCCGCGACTCCTCGATCGGCTGGCCGTCGGGCTGTGGATCGAGGCCGAGCGTCCGGTAGCCATGGGCGTTGTAGTGCACCCGCCCGGTGCTCAGGTCGTGCCGCCACACCGTCAGGCCGGACAGTTCCACCGCCAGGGCGAGCTGCGACTGCAGATCGTCGCGGGACTGTGCCAGCGCCCAGACCTGCGTGTCATCGACCATGATGCCCAGCGCCCGCTCGGGCTGGCCATCGGCGCCGTTCTTCACGGTCCACTGGGAATGCAGCTGACGGATCGAACCATCGAGTGCACGCACACGGAATCGCTGCGAGTAGTTCCCGGCGCCACGCAGCGAAGCCGCAAAGGCCTGTCTCAACGCGCTGCGGTCGGACTCCACAATCGCCATCGTTGCTTCCGCAAAGTCGGGCACATCGAGTGCGGGGTCCAGACCCCAGAAGCGGTAGACGTGGCGGTCCCAGTGGCCCTGCAAGGTGCGAACGTCGCGCTCCCATACGCCCAGGCGGCCGAAGTCCTGCGCCACGTCCAGCCGTTCAGCCAGGCGGCCGGCTTCGGCCCTTGCTTCGTTCAGCTCGTCGAGCGAGCTCAGCACCAGCAGGTGGCGCCGGTCGGGCAGCCGGCGCTGTGCGCAACGCAACCATGCCGGCCGGCAGCCGGGCGCAAGAGCCAGGTCGAGCGTGGCCTCGGGTTGGGCCAGCGCTTCCAGCAAGGCCAGGGCGGCCGGCGGCGCCAGCCCAAGCGCGACATCGACCCTTTGGCCGTGCCGCTGCGCGAGGTCGTGGCCCAGCAACGCGGACAGTGCGCCGTTGCCCCACAGCACGCCGCCATGCTCGTCGAGCAGCAACGTGGCCGCCGGACTGAATGCGAGCAGCTCGAACGCGGCACCGGCAGCCGCTGGGCGGTCAGGCGAAGCGGGTACCGGCGGTGAGTTTGACGACATGGATGGATGTTCAGGCACGGGGCGATGGACAGACAAACAGCGCGTTACCGCGGCGAAGCATGTCATGCACGTTCTGGACGACAGTGTCGCCCAGAATGACGGCCTGCCCGCTCAAACATCGTTTGCCGCCGGTCAACGCGTTCTGAAAGGACCGAGATGAATTCCACGAATGCGGCAGCCTGGCTGCGGCTGGGCAGCCCGGTGCATGGCTCCGTGATCGCCATCGAGGTGACGGCCGGCCAGGCGGTGGCCGCCGGCCAGACCCTGCTGCTGCTCGAGTCGATGAAGATGGAAGTGCCGCTGGCCGCACCGGTCGCCGGCGTGGTGAAGAGCCTGGCCGCCGCAGTCGGCGACGTGGTGGGCGAAGGCGCGACGCTGATCGAGTTCGAGCCCGGCACGGGCGCCGGCACGGGCGCCGGCACGGGCGCCGGCACGGGTGCCGGCACGGACGCCGGCGCGGACGCCGCAGCCGCGCTGCAAGCCGGCACGGCCGCCGCCATCGACCCGGCACAGCCCCGCGTCGCCCTGCAGGCCGTGATCGACCGCCGTGCCCTCACGCTGGACGCCGCCCGCCCCGAGGCGATGGCACGCCGCCATGCCGGCGGCCGCCGCAGCGTGCGTGAGAACCTGGCCGAATTGCTCGACCCGGGCAGCTTCACCGAATACGGTGTCTTCGCCGTGGCCGCGCAGCGCAGCCGCCGCAGCCTGGACGACCTGCAGCGCCAGACGCCCGCCGACGGCCTGATCACGGGCACCGCCAGCGTCGGCGCGGCCATGTTCGGTGCGGAACGCGCGCAGGTCGCGGTGATGGCCTACGACTACACCGTGCTGGCCGGCACGCAGGGCGTCTTCAACCACCGCAAGAGCGACCGCCTGCTCGATCTGGCGGAGCGGCTGAAGCTGCCCGTGCTGCTGTTCGCCGAAGGCGGCGGCGGGCGTCCGGGCGACGTCGACTGGCTGGGCGTGGCGGGCCTGGACTGCGGCACCTTTTCGCGTTTCGCCCGCCTGTCGGGCCAGGTGCCGCGCCTGGGCATCGTCGGCGGGCGCTGTTTTGCCGGCAACGCGGCGCTGCTCGGCTGCTGCGACCTGATCATCGCCGCCGAGGGCAGCAGCATCGGCATGGGCGGGCCGGCGATGATCGAAGGCGGCGGCCTCGGCCGTGTGGATGCCGACGCCGTCGGCCCGGTGGACGTGATGAGCGCCAACGGCGTCATCGACCTGCGCGTGGCCGACGACAGCGCCGCCGTGGCCGCCGCCCGCCAGTTGCTCGGCTACTTCCAGGGCGCGCTGCCGCCGGGCGGCGAAGCGGGCGGGGACGCCGTCAGCCTGCGCCACGCCCTGCCAGAAAACCGCAACGCGCTCTACGACGTGCGGCGCATCCTGACGACGGTGTTCGACGCCGGAAGCGTGCTCGAGTTGCGGCGCGAATTCGGCCTCGGCATCGTCACCGCGCTGGCTCGTCTGGACGGCCGCGCGGTGGCGGTGGC
>Ga0335394_10001247_pt1 | contig 28500 bp, 19 predicted proteins | sample MAT03_FD_205741 | JGI IMG/M metagenome (GOLD analysis project Ga0335394, IMG submission 205741) | Freshwater microbial communities from Lake Fryxell liftoff mats and glacier meltwater in Antarctica - MAT-03 (spades assembly) (version 2) ...
CTAAATAAAGGTATAAATTCAAGATTTCGGAATTTTTATAAGCCCAGTCGGATGAGTTTTGTAACATCAAGCAAAAAGTGGATTCATACCGTGAATCAGCCCAGCCCAGAATCTATAGACCTCTTGCAAAAATAATTAGGACGATGCTCAGAGCAACGTCCCACAATTTTTTTTTCTTGTGGGATGGCTTTGAGCAGCGTCCGAAAATTTGATTAAAAGGACTTATGCAAGAGGTCTTATATCCATCAATATGAAAGCCGCCGAACAAAATAGTGGTTCCACAATAGTCACACTTTTTCATACTGCTATTTCATAAAATTGAAGGTAGCCTTGAGACACCTCTAGTTTAGCTTATTTACCTACACCCGCTGGCTGCTGACGGTTTCGCACTTCCAGAAAAATCAACAAAGCATTAACATCAGCCGGATTCACCCCGCCAATTCTCGCCGCTTGGCCAATAGTCAGTGGCTGCACTTTAGTCAACTTTTCCCGCGACTCTTTCGAGAGAGTTGTAATTGCCATGTAATCCAAATCCGCAGGCAATTGTCGGCGTTCATGTCTGACAATTTCATCAATTTGATTTTGCTGTTTTTGCAGATAGCCGGAATATTTGATATCAATTTCTGCACCATCTTTCTCAGCCAACTTCAGACTAGAATTGCCTAAATTGTAGCGTTCCAAATCCACATAATGAAAACCAGGACGACGCAACAAATCAGCGAGAGTAATCGAACCTTTAATCACTTGTTGAGTCTCAGCAAAAATTGCCTTGCCAACTTCCTCGTGTTCTTTCACCCGCGTCGAGTACAAGCGTTCCTTCTCTGCCACAATATTAGCTTGTTTGCGATCGAACAACTCCCACCGCCGATCGCCAATCAAGCCAATTTCCCGTCCCAGCGGAGTCAAGCGTTGGTCAGCATTGTCCGATCGCAATAATAGCCGATATTCCGATCGCGAAGTCAACATCCGGTAAGGTTCCCGCAAATCCTTCGTGCACAAATCATCGATCAAAGTGCCGATATAACTTTGCTCGCGGGCAAACACAATCATCTCCTGATTCTTCGCAAACCGAGCCGCATTAATCCCCGCCACAATCCCCTGTGCAGCCGCCTCCTCATATCCAGTCGTACCGTTCACCTGACCCGCGCAAAACAGCCCTTCAATCTTCTTAGTCATCAGCGTTGGAAAGCACTGAGTTGCCGGCAAATAATCGTACTCCACAGCATAAGCAGGGCGCATCATCTCGCACTTTTCTAAACCGGGAAGAGTCCGCAGCATTTCCAGTTGCAAACTTTCCGGTAAACCAGTCGAAAATCCTTGGATATAAAGTTCAGGAATATCCCTACCTTCCGGTTCGATAAAAATCTGGTGACTTTCCTTATCTGCAAAGCGCACAATCTTATCTTCAATACTCGGACAATAGCGCGGCCCCTTCGCATCAACCCAGCCGCCGTAGACTGGAGAAAGATGCAAATTGTCTCTAATTAACTGATGAGTAGCTGATGTAGTTCTAGTTAAATAGCAAGGCATTTGTTCGCGTTCTACCCAAACTTCTGGATCGAAACTAAACCAGCGAACCTCTGCATCTCCCGGCTGCGGTTCTAGGTTGGTGTAATTGAGAGTACGTTTGTCAACTCTTGCCGGAGTTCCTGTTTTTAACCGACCCGTTTCAAAGCCCAAACGGTTGAGAGTTTCCGTCAAGCCAACGGCGGCAAATTCTCCGGCGCGTCCAGCGGGCATCGACTTATTGCCTACCCAAATTGTGCCGCCTAAAAAAGTGCCTGTGGTGAGAATTACGGCTTTGCATTCAAAGGCAACACCGAAGTATGTTTCAACTCCGATAACTTCTTCGTTTTTGCCCAAAACTAAGTCTGTTACCATCGCTTCGCGGATGGTCAAATTCTCTTGATTTTCAACAATATTATTCATCACAGCGGCGTATTCCCGCTTGTCTGTTTGTGCTCTCAGCGCCCACACTGCGGGGCCTCGCGAAGAGTTGAGGATGCGTTTTTGTAGGTAGGTGCGATCGGCCATTTTGCCAATTTCGCCGCCCAAGGCATCGACTTCGTTAGTAAGTTGAGTTTTAGCGGGGCCACCGACGGCTGGGTTGCATGGTTGCCACGCGATTTTGTCGAGGTTGAGGGTGAGTAAAAGGGTGCGACATCCGAGGCGAGATGTGGCGAGGGCGGCTTCGCAGCCGGAGTGTCCGCCACCTACTACGATGATGTCGAAACTGTCTTGGAATTGTACTGGGATTTGTGCGGTCATGGCTAATTTAGGGGAAGCGCAGGCGACAGACAGGATTTTCGTCTCTATCTTTAGTTTAATCTAAGTTTAAGGTTCAAAGATACTTATAATAATGTAGCATTTATATTCAAAAGGTTGCTACAAGGCGATATGACGATTCTATTTTATGTAGATGAGGGTGGCACGACCTGGAACGATAAACAGACAAATTTATTTTTTTTAGCTAGCTTTGCGATCCATGTCCAGGACTGGTCACAAATGGAGAGAGAAGTTTCAGCACTTAAAAAGGAGCTATTGAGTCGAAGGGAACCTGAAGACTGGGAACTTAAGGGGCGTGATATTTGGCAAGGGCTGGGTTCATTTAAGAATTGCAAACAGGAAATTCGCCTTGGATATTTTAAGAAAATTTTCCAAACTCTGAATCAGTTACCTTGCCATATATTTGCTGTTCAAGTGAATAAAAAAAGATTGCAGGAAACCCGGGGAGATATAAAAGATGACATTGACTTGTATCGCTTAAGTTTTAATCAACTATTAGAGCAGCTAGATGATTATTTAAAGCAATATAACGAAACTGGAATATTACTTATGGATTCGCGATCTGCTCATCATACCAGCATTCAGGATGACAGATTGATCAGAGTGTATCGAGATTGGAAGTCACAAAAAGAATCTTCTAACTTTGTGGAATTACCTTTATTTGGGGTCTCAAACTTTTACACGGGTTTACAGATAGCAGATTATGTGGTGTATTTGATCGATCGTAGTTCAAAGGAATCAGAGACAGCCCGTGGCAATGCCGAATTGGAGGAAGCATTCAATTTACTTGAGCCGAAAATGCAGTTGGTTAAAATTCCTATTCTCCAGCATAAAATCCACTTTGAAGACCGCTCAAATGAAGGGTAAGTTTAAATGCGAATCCACGACTATAATAGTCGTGGATTTCGCCCTTACTGAGTGTTCACAAGAACAATCTACGCCTTGGCAGGGCGTTGTTTTGTCAACCGGGGTATTGTTATTAAATGTTCTAGTGTTTCAGCTTGACAGGCGCACGGCATCTCAACCTTACCATAACTCCCCGTGCAGTTCGGGGCACCTTGTCTTCGACAGGCGCACGGTATCTCAACCGCGCCATACCTCCCCGTGCAGTTCGGGGCACCTTGTCTTTGACAGGCGCACGGTATTGCAACCGTACCATACCTCCCCGTGCAGTTCGGGGTACCTATCATTTAATATCAGTATATAGTATGATCAAAGGTTTTGTCAAATATCGAACTGTCATAATTGAGGTAAACTAATCCAGATCTCAGCCATGCGATCGCCCGCAACATCCCCCCCCAAAATCCAGCACAATCGATCGCCCTCAATACCATCATCTGCGCTATAACAACAATCATTAACAACCGTACACAGCAAATGAAATATTTCTTCTTATCCGACGGCTGGAAAGTTGGGCGCGTCTGGGGTGTAGGCGGTGAGTGGAGTCACGCCGCCTGGAGGCGCCAGCCGGACATCCAACAGCTCAACCTCTGTCTTTCCGATCGCAACGAAAAAATGTGGCTCTACCGCGTAGAAGACGCCGTACTCATGGTAGAAGTCCAACCAGCAGTCCGTCCCGATCCCGCCGATCCCGCCAAAAATATCGGCAACGTCACCCTCACCAGACTGATCGATGCCGAGCAAGTCCTCGAACGCCTCGGGACGATCGCCGCCCGCTGCGAAATGGGCAACCCGCAACTAATGTAATGTCGAACATATTGCAATCGGTTCTAACACTCGATACACTTCTTTAAATAACTTTCATTTTTATACCTCCTCCTGTGAAGGTAGAAAGGATTCGGCAAAAGACAGAATTTAAACCCCGGACATCACCGCTCGGGATGGAAAATCTGAATTTTCCGTCAAAATGACATCATCACTTACACCTTGGAGAACCGCAGTCAATGGGACTACCCTGGTATCGCGTACACACAGTCGTCTTAAATGACCCAGGCCGATTGATTTCTGTACACTTAATGCACACTGCCCTCGTGGCAGGTTGGGCCGGCTCAATGGCCCTTTATGAACTAGCAGTTTTTGACCCCTCAGACCCAGTTCTGAACCCGATGTGGCGTCAAGGGATGTTCGTGTTGCCCTTCATGACTCGCTTGGGAGTTACGGGTTCTTGGGGCGGTTGGAGCATCACCGGCGAAGGTAATGTCGATCCGGGCTTCTGGTCTTTTGAAGGCGTCGCCGTCGCTCACATCATCCTCTCTGGCTTGCTGTTCTTAGCAGCAGTTTGGCACTGGGTATTTTGGGACTTAGAACTTTTCAGAGACCCTCGCACCGGTGAACCAGCCCTCGACTTGCCAAAAATGTTTGGCATTCACCTGTTCCTCTCCGGCTTGCTCTGCTTCGGCTTCGGCGCATTTCACCTTTCGGGACTTTTTGGCCCGGGAATGTGGGTGTCCGACCCCTACGGCCTGACCGGTCACGTCCAGCCAGTGGCGCCTTCTTGGGGCCCTGAAGGCTTCGATCCGTTCAATCCGGGCGGCATCGTGGCTCACCACATTGCAGCGGGCGTAGTCGGCGTAATTGCCGGTTTGTTCCACTTGACAGTGCGGCCGCCGGAACGTCTTTACAAAGCCCTGCGGATGGGGAATATCGAAACTGTACTTTCTAGCAGTATCGCTGCCGTGTTCTTTGCAGCCTTTGTGGTTGCGGGTACGATGTGGTACGGTTCTGCTGCAACTCCGATCGAACTTTTTGGCCCGACTCGCTATCAGTGGGACGGCAACTATTTCCAACAAGAAATCGATCGCAGAGCTCAAGCTAGCTTGGCCGGTGGCCAAGGCTTCCAAGAAGCTTACGAACAAATTCCTGAAAAATTGGCTTTCTACGACTACGTGGGCAACTCTCCTGCTAAAGGCGGTTTGTTCCGGGCCGGCGCGATGGTCAATGGCGACGGTATTGCGAAAAGCTGGCTGGGTCATCCAGTATTTACTGACAGCGAAGGTCGGGTATTGTCGGTTCGCCGCCTCCCCAACTTCTTTGAAACTTTCCCAGTGATTTTGACGGACAAAGATGGGGTCGTTCGCGCTGATATCCCCTTCCGCCGTGCTGAATCAAAATACAGCTTTGAACAAAGCGGAGTTACCGTCAGCTTCTACGGCGGCGAACTTAACGGTCAAACCTTTAATAATCCTCTAGATGTTAAGAAGTTTGCTCGCGCTGCTCAAAAAGGTGAAGTGTTTGAATTCGATCGTGAAACCTTGAACTCTGACGGGGTGTTCCGCACTTCGACTCGCGGTTGGTTCACTTTCGGACACGTTTGCTTTGCTTTGCTATTCTTTTTCGGCCATATCTGGCACGGTTCTCGGACTATTTTCCGCGACGTGTTTGCTGGAGTTGAGGCTGACTTGGAAGAACAAGTCGAGTGGGGCTTGTTCCAAAAACTGGGCGACGTGACCACAAGAAGAGAAGAATCTCTCTAGATTTCGCCAGCCTCTGGGTAGGGGGGAAACTTCCCCGCTACACAAAAACCCGGTTTCTTCAAGAAACCGGGTTTTTTTAGTTAATAATAAAACCAACAATTAAGATAAAATAATACGGCAAGGGAAGATAGGGAAAATTTAACATGGAAAGCGTTGCTTACATTTTGATTCTGGCTTTAGCATTAGGTGTACTATTTTTTGCGATCGCCTTTCGGGAACCTCCCCGGATTGGCAAATAATTAGCTATACGCCTCCAGCAAGTCCAAAATATCTTGAACCGGACTGCGGTTAGCCCGCATCATAGTGATCTAATTTGGTGCGGGACTATTTCACCGCTGTGTGCTAAGTGATTTTTCTAGTCCAGCCATTCATCAGACCCCAGGCGGTTAGATGAATGGCAATTTGCTGGCAACGCCTGTTAAAATCAGCAATCATGCGCTGTTCCTCCTGCCAACACACAAATAGTCGCGTTCTAGAATCGCGTTCAGCCGAATCAGGTCAAAGCATCCGTCGGCGGCGCGAGTGTTTGAGCTGCCAGCACCGCTTCACAACTTACGAACGCATAGAATTTGTGCCGATTACGGTGATTAAGCGGGACGGCAAGCGCGAATCTTTTGACAGGTCAAAATTAGTCAGGGGATTGATTCGGGCCTGCGAAAAAACCGGTTTGTCTTCCGGGCATCTCGAAACTCTGGCAGAAGAAATCGAGGCGCAACTCCAAGGTCGATCGCTCCGAGAAATCGCCAGTTCAGAAATAGGGGAACTGGTGCTGTTGCACCTGCGACCGCTCAGCGAAGTCGCTTATGTCCGTTTTGCCTCCGTATATCGGCAATTTCGAGGCATCCGAGATTTTGTAGATACCCTAAATCACCTTCAGAATCCCCTCAACGAAGCTGAAGTTACAGAAACTGGGACAAATTTTGACGTAGATTTGCCGGATCCCGAAGCAGTCGATCGAGAAAGCCCCGCATCCTGCGCTAGTCCCAGCTAAGCTCGCTCAAATTAATTTAGAGAAATATTCTGGGAGATGGAAAACCGTATCGCGAGGAAGGCCCGGAGTTCGATCGACTCAAGGGACTCTCAGTCGAGCGAAAGTTCTTTTTTCTCAGTAACAGTGCTGGGTGTGATATGATCATCATCGGTCTAAAATTGAGTATCACTAGACAACGTAAAAACTTAACTGAATTAGTTGAGTGCGTAGTCACACCGATAGGTGTTGCAGTTTAGGAAAGCTAAATTTGAACAAAACCTAACTAAAGGTCGGTGACTAATTAAATACGGTAAGGCATACCGAAATTTACGCTTCTGAAGAAACCGACCTCTACTTAGACTGGAGTAATCCCGTCGCCAGCAAGTCGGATCGTTGAATGAAGAATCTCAGTTTATTTATACCTGAGAGTGTCACAATAGTCTACTTGACTCGGAATGTTAAGATTACACGTTTTAACACAGAGTATGGAGTAACAGTAATGGCAAGCGCTGGTGTGCAGTTGCACCCGGCAAAAGTTAGCAAAAACTGACTTTAGTAAAAGATTTGGAAAAAAGTTAACCGCTTTTTCACCAAAATCTCTAATATCTGCCGGCACAAACGAAAAACATGAAGGAGAGAAATCCTAGGAAACTATTCGCATGGTCAATCTCAAAACCACAGTCAAAGACATCGGCTTTACTCACGAAGATTTTGCAGCCCTACTCGATAAATATGACTATCACTTTAGCCCGGGCGACGTAGTAGCCGGTACAGTTTTTAGTATAGAACCCAGGGGCGCTCTGATTGATATCGGTGCTAAAACAGCAGCGTACATTCCCATTCAGGAAATGTCTATCAATCGAGTCGAAAGCCCTGAAGAGGTATTGCAATCAAACGAAACCAGAGAATTTTTCATTCTAACCGATGAAAATGAAGACGGACAATTAACCCTGTCCATCCGGCGCATTGAGTATATGCGGGCGTGGGAAAGAGTGCGACAACTGCAAGCAGAAGATGCCACAGTACGATCGCAAGTATTTGCCACCAACCGTGGCGGCGCACTCGTGAGAATAGAAGGCTTGCGAGGCTTTATTCCCGGTTCTCACATCAGTACCCGCAAACCGAAGGAAGAATTAGTCGCCGAAGAATTACCATTAAAATTCTTAGAGGTAGACGAAGACCGCAACCGCCTAGTGTTGAGTCATCGTCGCGCCTTAGTTGAGCGCAAGATGAACCGCCTCGAAGTCGGGGAAGTCGTCATCGGTACAGTACGCGGTATCAAGCCTTACGGTGCCTTTATCGACATCGGCGGCGTCAGCGGCTTGCTGCACATCTCGGAAATTTCACACGATCACATCGATACGCCTCATAGCGTCTTCAATGTCAACGACGAAGTGAAAGTGATGATCATTGACTTGGATGCCGAGAGGGGCCGGATTTCTCTCTCCACCAAGCAGTTGGAACCGGAGCCTGGAGCGATGGTCAAAAATCGCGAATTGGTGTACGAAAAAGCTGAGGAAATGGCAGCTAAGTTCCGGGAGAAAATGCTGGCTCAAAAGCAAGCTAAAGCAGGCATAGAAGTTGCTGTAGAATCAACTGATGCTGATGATGATATCTCCGACGAAATACTCGAAGATGTGCCCTCAGCAATGGAAGAGGATGAGCCCGAAGTAGCAGCACCCGAAGTAGCAGCAGAAGCAGCACCAGAGGTAGCAGCAGAAGCCGCACCAGAGGTAGCAGCCGAAGCAGCACCAGAGGTAGCAGCAGAAGCCGCACCCGAAGCAGCACCCGAAGCAGTATTAGATGTAGAGGAAGAAATCCCTCCTGCGACGGAAGAATAACATCGTAGTTAGTGTGATTAAAAGAGGGAATTTTCCCTCTTTTTTTTTGAGTTAGTCATTAGTTATTAGTCATTAGTCGCTGCTGGGTGGTTGATAATTCAATACGGTTCACTTAACAGTATTTATACCCCGGAGATCCCCCTAAATCCCCCTTAAGAAGGGGGACTTTGAGGGCATTCTTGTCCCCCCTCTTTTTAAGGGGGGTTAGGGGGGATCTGTCTTAAGTGAACCGTATTGGTTGATAATTCCCAATTCCCAATTCCCCATTCCCGATTACCGAGATTTAAGATATTTCTGTAGACCGATGCAGCGATCGCACTTTGAATTAAAACAAGTGACAGCGCGATCAATCTGCCTAAATAGGCATGGCCTTGATGGTGCTAATTTGTTAAGATTTATAAAGGCCAGAGACATCCGCACAAGTGCAAAGTCATCAGAATTCTCAGGCAAGAACCAACCTGACGAGCAAAGTATACAACAAAATTCTTATAAATTTCTTGCCCAGACGCTCAAAGGCAAGTGGATCATGAACATCGAACTATTAAAAGAAAAATTAGAACAGCTAAAAAAACGTCCCAATTGTAGCAAAGGAACGATCGACCAAATCGAAAAATGGTTAATCGGTTCTCACATTTTGCAGAGATTGAGAATTAATCCTTACTACGTAGCAGGGGATACAGTCAAGAATATTAAAAGAATTACTTCGGAATTTCTGCACGGAGTGAAAGCCGGTGCCTTCGACTTGCACTGGGATATTCACTGCCCGCACTGCAACATGATTACAGAAGAATTTAAGCATTTGGCAGACACATCAGAAATGTCTTTTTGCCCGATGTGCGATCGCGAGTTTAAAATTGATTTGCTCGATCGTGTTGAAGTTACTTTTTCCCTAAACAAAGAAATCGAAGACCCGCAACTGCGACCCATCTGCGCTCCCCCTCCGGTACTCCAGAACAAACTGCAACTGGTAACGCCTTTATACTGCACCGAATCGGAGACTGTCACCTTAGAAAACGGTCGATACCGCTACTGCTGTCCCCTAACTTTAGCTAAAGGGATTTTAAAGGTTGAAGGCGCAGAAACAGAAGCCATACAAGAAATTAAACTCCAGCAGTTGGCCGGCCCAGATTTTGACAAAAAAGAGCTGGCCGTGCGTCCGGGAAAAGTTAAGCTCGAACTCACTAATACTGAACACAATTTGTCAGGGCTGATTTTGCATTCAGATGAATTGCCCGATGAATTGACACTAGAACAACTGCCCCTGCGGCTATCAGGAATGCAACTGATTCATCACCCGGATTATAAGCGTTTGTTCGGCGATCAAGTAATATCCGAAAGAGAGCGAGTCAAGATTCGGGCGATTACTATTATGTTTACTGATATTACTGGTTCTACTAGAATGTACGAAACGCTGGGAGATACGAAAGCTTACAATATTGTGCGCGATCATTTTGAAATTTTCTTTGAGTCGATCGAGAAAGTTGGCGGTAAAGTCATTAAAACCATCGGCGATGCCGTCATGGCTTCCTTTATCAGCAACGAACAAGCCATTATGGCAGCAGCCGCTGCTGTGGCCTCTTTCAGAGAGTACAATTCAACTCGCCCGCAAGCAGAGTGGGTTCAAGTCAGAATTGGCATTCACCGAGGTACGGCTTTGCTCGTAAATCTTAATAATTCGATCGACTATTTTGGTTCCACAGTCAACAAAGCTGCCCGGATTCAAAATCTTTCTAAAAGTGACGAAGTTTCGTTTTCCGAAGATGTTTACAGCGACCAAGCATTTTTAACAGCATTAAAAGCTGCTGGAGTCTCCGAAATTCACAAACGTGTTGAAGATTTAAAGGGCATACAAGGCGCACAAGTGGCTTATACTGCTAGAATTAATAGGGAATCTGTAATCGCGCTCTCTGGTACACTGGTCGCTGGAAGAAACGAAGTAAGCAGATATATTTAGTGATTGCCACCCTCTTGTTGCGATCGCCCCAACAGCAGATAGACTTCGCGCGATCGCACTCCGAAGATAATGGCTCCAACAGTGTACCTCATCCTTAAGCTACTTGCATAATAATGCCGACAACTTAAGCTCTAATAAAAATAGTCTGAATTAATCAGCCGCACGCTCAACAGATATATTTGCTGCTAAATAACTGAAGTCCAGGACTTCACATTATGACTTATAACCAATCCTATCCAGAAATTACAGCCGAATCGATCGCACCAGACGCCCTCGACAGCGAAGCATTAGCCACAATCGATGCCCCGTTTCCGATTGTGGGGATTGCCGCCTCAGCAGGAGGGCTGGAAGCATTTACGGGGTTGCTCAGCCATTTGCCAGTAGATACGGGTATGGCGTTTGTGCTGATTCAGCATTTAGCCCCCGATCACAAGAGTTTGCTGACCGAGATTCTCGGGAGAACGACGCAAATGCCTGTTAGTCAGGTAACAGACGGCATGGCTGTAGAGCCCAATCAAGTCTACGTGATTCCGCCCAACACCAAGATGGTGCTATATAAAGGCCTGCTGCAACTATCTCCCCGCGAGAAGATTTATGGCAAATATATGCCGGGAGATGCGTTTTTTACCTCATTGGCACTCGATCGCGGATACAAAGCGATCGCCGTAGTATTATCCGGGGGAGACGGCGACGGTTCACTGGGGCTCAAGGCAATCAAAGCAGCCGGAGGCATGAGTTTTGCTCAATGTCAAGACACGGCAAAATTCGATAGTATGCCGAATACCGCTATTGCTACAGGAAATGTCGATTTTGTTCTGCCACCGGAAAAAATTGCCGAGGAACTGGGAAACTACAGTCGCAGTTCCTTTCTGACTCGGCCGATTTCCCTGACAACAGGTGAGGAATTGCCCGAACAGGGAGATGCCCTGGCCACTATTTTTGCGCTGCTGAAATCGACCACAGGCGTTGATTTTAGCCACTACAAACCCACCACGGTCGCTCGACGCATGCAGCGGCGGATGGTATTGTACAAGCTGGAAAGCTTGGAGGATTACGCCGAACACCTGCGACAGAATTCGGGTGAAGTCAAAGCTTTGTATGAAGAAATCTTGATCCACGTTACTTGTTTCTTCCGCGATCCCGAAGTATTTGACAAGTTGAAAGAGCTGGTTTTCCCCACGATTACCCAAAATAAATCGGCAAACACTCCGATTCGGATTTGGGTGGCGGGATGTTCCACAGGTGAAGAAGTTTATTCGATCGCCATTTGCTTGTTAGAGTTTTTGGGCGATCGAGTTATCCCGCCGCCGATCCAGATTTTTGCCACAGATATTAGCGAAGGGGCGATCGGCAAAGCGAGGTCTGGCGTTTACTCAGAAAACCAGATGGTAGATGTTTCACCAGAGCGCTGTCAACGCTTCTTTATTCGCGCCGAAGCAGGAGGTAGTTATAGAATCTGCAAAGCAATCCGCGAAATGTGTGTATTTGCCCGACAAGACTTAGGTAGCGATCCGCCTTTTTCCAATCTCGATTTAGTTAGCTGTCGCAATGTGCTGATCTACTTGGGAGAATCATTGCAAAAAAAAGTGATGCCGATTTTTCATTACAGTCTTAACCCAACAGGCTTTCTGCTGTTAGGCAGTTCTGAGAGTACCGGAAAATTTTCAGACTTGTTTAATTCAGTGGATAAAAAGTCTAAAATTTATGCCAAAAAGTTGAATGCAGCACGTCCAACTCTTTCGTTTACGCCGAGTTCCTATCCAGTCACTAAAGTAGGTGAACGGCCGGGAGTGAATGAAACTTTGATCAATGGCTTTGACTTACAGCGAGCAACTGAGCAACTGATTTTGAATCGCTATGCCCCAGCCAGTGTGCTTGTCAACGAGCAGATGAAAATCCTGCAAGTGCGGGGAGACATCGACCCTTATGTTAAAGTGACAGCCGGAACGCCGGACTTAAACTTGCTGACAATGGCAAGGGCAGGCTTGTTGCTCGATCTTCGCACGGCGATTTATCAGGCACAAACGCAGAACGTGACGGTTAGGAAAGAAGCGGTATCGGTTGAATGGGGCGGGCGATCGACTACCGTCAATCTTGAGGTGATGCCCTTGCAGCCGCAGGCTGTCGAAACACGCTTTTTTTTGGTGCTATTTGAAGAGGTTGCAGCGACAGATCTCGACTCTAGCACGGTCACTTCCGACAGCAACAAGCAAGGTGATTTAGATCCTGAAAATGAGCATCTGAGGCAGGCACTTGCGATCGCTAACAAAGAAAAAACTGCGGCTCAAGCGCACCTGCAATCGTTGATCCAGGAGCAGGAAAATCTCAACCAAGACCTCAAAATTGCCAACGAAGAAATCCTATCGAGCAACGAGGAGTTGCAAAGCACCAACGAGGAGCTAGAAACTGCCAAAGAAGAGATTCAAGCTGCTAACGAGGAGCTCACCACAACTAACGAGGAACTTCGCAGCCAATATCTTGAACAAACCCAGCTCAATAACGATCTGACAAATTTGCTTGCTAGTATCAATATCCCAGTTTTAATGCTGGCAAACGATTTACAGATTAGACGCTTTACGCCAACGGCGCAGGGACTTTTTAATCTGATTCCCACAGATATTGGACGACCTTTTAGCGACATCCGATCGACTCTTGAGGTTCCTGACTTGGAACAGATGATTTTGGAGGTGATTGATACTCTCCACACGAAAGAACAAGAAGTGCAAACTCAAACGGGATATTGGTACAACCTCCGCATTCGTCCTTACCGCACAACGCAAAACCAGATTGACGGTGTGGTAATGGTTTTGATTGATATTGATGCTCTTAAACGCAGTGCCAGAACCTTGGAGGAAGCGCGAAACTACGCTGAAACTATCGTGGAAACTGTGCAAACGCCTTTAGTCGCCCTAGATGCTGATTTCCGAGTGAATACAGCAAATCGATCGTTCTATACAACGTTTGAGGTTTCATTCTCAGATACATCAAAATATTCGCTGTTTGAGCTAGGTAACGGGCAGTGGAATATTCCGAAATTGCGATCGATTCTGGAAGAGATTCTGGTGAGTGATGTTGAGCTACTAAACTTTGAGTTGGATCACGTATTTGAGCAGATTGGGCAGAAAATTATGCTGCTGAATGCTTGTAAACTTGAAGGAGAAGATCGAGCTTTAATGATTCTATTGTCGATCGAGGATATCACCGATCGCAAGCAGTTTGAAATAGAGCGATCGCAGTTATTGGAGCAGGAACAGTTAGCCCGCCAACAGGCAGAAACCGCCAACCGTACTAAGGATGAATTTCTGGCGAATCTCTCCCACGAGCTCCGCAATCCCCTGACTCCAATCCTGGGATGGGCACAAGTGCTGCGTTCCGGGAAGCTTAAGGAAGCAGCCGTTAGTACCGCTCTAGAGGTGATCGAACGCAGCGCGAGGGCGCAATCTCAGTTAATCGAAGATATCCTGGATATTTCCCGGATTACGAGCGGCAAGCTCGCTCTCGATAGCAATCCGATCAATCTGCGGTTAGTGGTGCAAGCTGCGATCGAGGGGGTTCAATTATCAGCCGAATCCAAAAACATTCAAATTGTTTCGCAGTGCACTTCTGTGACTGTTTTAGGCGATGATGCTCGCTTGCAGCAAGTTGTGTGGAATCTTCTATCTAATTCGATTAAGTTTACTCCGGCGGGGGGACGAGTGGAAATCGCGGTGCTGGCGATCGAGAATCATGCTGTAGTTCGAGTCAGCGATACGGGAAAAGGTATTCGGGCAGAATTTTTGCCTTATATTTTCGATCGTTTCCATCAAGGCGATTCCAGCACGACTAAGGCTAGTCAAGGGCTGGGATTGGGTTTGTCGATCGTGCGTCATCTGGTAGAATTGCACGGGGGAACGGTGCAAGCGGATAGTCCGGGTGAGGGACAAGGAACTACAATCACTCTGAGATTGCCGTTGCGAAACTCGCCTGAAGTGTTGACAGCGGCGATCGTTGATTTAAAGTCAACTGCTTTGGTAGTGCCTTTAAACGTCTCTAGCGATATCGTCCCCTCTCTCGAAGGCTTGCACATCTTAGCTGTAGACGATCAGATAGATACGTGCGAGCTGTTAAAATTTGTGCTCGAAGGCTACGGGGCGGAGGTTTTGACAGTTGCATCTGCCAGAGAGGCGATCGCAGCTTTAAAGGACAATCCCGGCAAATACGACGTGCTAATCTCTGACATCGCCATGCCGGAGGAAGATGGGTATTTCTTAATTCGAGAGGTTCGAACCCTTGCTGCGTCAGCCGGAGGAGAAATTCCAGCGGCTGCGCTGACTGCGTATGCTGGCGATCGAGAACGGCAAAGGGCGATCGAAGCTGGTTTTCAAAGGCATATTGCTAAGCCAGTCAAGCCGGCTCAACTAGCATTAATGGTTGCAAATCTAGCAGGGAGGATTTAAATATTTTTTTGTAGGGATACAACCTTGTTAAGGAGTGTCAACTTAAACCTGAATACCTTTGTATTGATCGTTTATAGCAGAGGCCAGATCCCCCTAAATCCCCCTTAAGAAGGGGGACTTTGATCGGAATCTTGTCCCCCCCTTAAGAAGGGGGGTTAGGGGGGATCTCCGGATCGAGAGGAGGAGGATTATGACCAAATTAAACGACTCCAATTTCCACCTACCTTGCAACCCAAAACTCATCCCTATCGCCAAGGAACTTCGGAAAAATCCAACTCCAGCCGAAAAGAAACTTTGGCAAGATTTTCTGAGAAATTTGCCTTTTTGAGTTTTGAGACAGCGACCGATCGACAATTTTATTGTAGATTTTTATTGTGCTGCTTTAAGATTGGTAATTGAGGTTGATGGCGAGAGTCATTTTACCGAACAGGGGAAACAATATGATGCGGAAAGAACAGGGATTTTCGAGGGGTATGGACTGAAAGTTATCAGGTTTACAAATGTTGATGTGTTGCAGAGTTTTGAGGGAGTTTGTCAGGAGTTGTTGGGTGCGTGCGATCGTCATTCTTAGAGCCAGATCCCCCCTTAATAAGGGGGGGACAAGAGTACGATCGGGCATCTCGTAATAGTTAAGGCCAGATCCCCCCTAGCCCCCCTTAATAAGGGGGGGACAAGAGTACGATCGGGCATCTCGTAATAGTTAAGGCCAGATCCCCCCTAGCCCCCCTTAATAAGGGGGGGACAAGAGAGTTATGTTTCGCTAAAAACAATTGCTAAGAATAGCACAATATGGGAAGATAGAAAAAAATATAAAAATTACGGAGTTCAGATTCTTGGTAACTATTAAATGTCGAGGCATTACCTTCTCGAATATCCAAGCCATAATCTTTGACAAAGACGGCACTCTAGAGGATTCTCAGGAATTTTTGAGACTGTTGGGGATGAAGCGATCGCGCCTCGCAGACGCTCAAATTCCGGGCGTTGGAGAGCCTTTACAAATGGCTTTCGGTATCGAAGGCGGCAGCATCGACCCCACGGGCTTGCTAGCAGTCGGTAGTCGTAGGGAAAATGAGATTGTGGCGGCGGGATACATCGCGGAAACCGGCAGGGGATGGCTGGAATCTTTAACTATTGCGCGCCGCGCTTTTGACGAAGCTGACGAAATGTTTAAAAATAGTGCTGTTTCTCCTTTATTTGTCGGCAGTTTGGAAGTGCTGAAATATCTTTCAGAAGCGGGTTTAAAACTGGGAATTCTTTCGGCTGCTACAACAGAATCGGTACAAAAATTTGTGAAACACCACGCATTAGCCGACTGGATTCAGTTAGAAATGGGAGTTGATTCAACGGTTCATAAACCCGATCCGAAATTGTTTTGGCAAGCTTGTGAGAAACTCGGAGTAAATCCCGCAGCAACTTTGATGGTAGGAGATTCAGCGGGTGATATTCAGATGGGTGAGAATGCTGGCGCGGCTGGTTGTATCGGGATTTGTTGGGGGAAGGCCGAGGTTAGTCATTTGGAAAATGCTGATGTGGCGATCGCCTCTTTGGATGAAATTACAATTTTACCAGATTAAGGACTTACGGAGCGATCGCCAGGGCAGGTTTTGCTTTGAAAAATCTCGCTGATAGCCGAGTCCAGATCCCCCCTAACCCCCCTTAAGAAGGGGGGGACAAGAGTGTTCAAAGTCCCCCGGATATTCGGGGAGATACGAAGCGATCAAAGTCCTCCTTCTTAACGGGGGACAAGAGTCTTCTCAAAGTCCCCCTTATTAAGGGGGATTAAGGGGGATTTAGGGGGATCTGGCCTCAGCTATCAGCGAGGTTTTTCACTTGTTTTAATCTTAAGTTGACACCAATGGGCATTGCCGTTTCCCTACAGACAACGCAAACCCAGAATTATCACATCTCTTTCAACGCCGTCAAGTTCGGCAACTTGTGGCAGATATCCCCAGCGCTGAAAGCCAAATTTCTCAAACAATCTTACACTCGGCTGATTGTGAGAAAAAATTATTGCCATGAGAGTTTTAAGCTTCAATTCTGGACTCCGCACAATTGCCGATTGCAATAATTTTTGTCCGATTCCGCAGCGTTGGCGATCGGGTGCGACGTAGATGCTAACTTCTGCTGTATGCTGATAGGCAGCGCGTCCGTAGAAAAGCTGAAAACTCAGCCATCCAACGATATTTTGTTCTGATTCGATTACCCAAATCGGCCAGGAATTGGGAGAGTGTTCTCTGTACCACGGGAGGCGGCTTTCGACTGACACTGGTTTTAAATCTGCTGTGGCCATTCTGCCCGGTATTGCTGCGTTATATATTTGGACAATTGCTGGCAAATCGCTTTCTTCTGCGTCGCGGATTTTCATCGTTTGGTTGACAGTTGACGGTTGACGGTTGACGGTTGACTGTTGACTGTTGAGGATTGACGGTTGACGGTTGACTGTTAACTAATGACTAATAACTAATGACTAATGACTAATAACTAATGACTCTTGTACAGTTCCATAATATCGCTGACAGCCATTCTTGAATTTGCTCCCAAAGTCAGCGGCGATGTGTGTCCTCGATGCAAGTGTTCTGCCGCGGCACAGCCGATCATTGCTGCGTTGTCTGTACAATATTTTAATGGCGGAAACAATACTCGCAAGTTGTTTTTGGCGGAGGCCGCTTGTAAGTGTTTTCGGAGTCCGCTGTTTGCTGCAACTCCCCCACCGACTACAATAGTGGTAAGCCCGAAATTTAGGGCACAGTCGATCGCTCTTTTTGTTAAACCCTTCGCTACTGTTTCCTGAAAGCTAGCCGCAATATCATTAATTGTAGAGGCAGGCAAGATGCCTTCGGCACCCACATTGTTATTTTGTTTCTTGAGTTTCTGTACTAATTGCAAAACTGCGGTTTTCAAACCACTAAAGCTGCTGTCGTAGGGATGATAGCCACCACCAGGCAGCGAAATTCTGCCTTCTGGGAGGGGGTATGCTTGGGGATTGCCAAGGGCGGCCAATTTGTCAATCATCGGCCCGCCGGGATATCCTAGCTGCAACAGTCTCGCGACTTTATCAAAAGCTTCGCCGGCGGCGTCGTCGCGTGTGTGTCCTACAGTTTCATAAACGCCGCAATCTTTGACATAAATAAAGCTAGTGTGTCCCCCGGAAACTAACAAACACAAAAACGGTGGCTGCAAGTCGGGTTCGGTAAGGTAAGAAGCGTAGATGTGCCCTTCGAGGTGGTGGACGCCTAAAAAAGGTTTTTGATGGACTATTGCCAAGCTTTTCGCCGCTGTCAGCCCGACTAACAATGCGCCTACTAAACCGGGGGCACAAGTCGCTGCAATGCCGTCAATTTCTGACCAACTCAGGTTTGCTTCACCGAGACACTGGGCAATTACCTGATTTAGCATTTCTAGGTGACTCCGCGAAGCTACTTCGGGCACTACCCCGCCATACTGCTCGTGGATTTTAATTTGCGATGCTACAACATTGCTGCAAACTTGACGATTCTTAACAATTGCTGCTGCTGTTTCGTCACAACTTGTTTCGATCGCGAAAATGGTTGCCATTAACTGGTAATTTTATTTGATAGGTTAGCTATTGCTAGCTTAACTAATTCGGCGCAAGTCCCCCGCTCTGCCTGTAATCAGGTTATAGCTGGCGGGAGCATCTGCCCTCCCAAGGACAGGTAAGGCTATCATTCTCATGCAAGCTGTGGAATATCCTCGCGGTATTGCTAGCGCCGGCACTGACTGATGAAACCGGAATCCCTCATTCTATTGGGCTTTGCCACTTCAATGATGGATGCTTTACACTGTCAACAAATGCGGTAATCTGGATTACAGATCGGCAAGTTGAAATGCTTGTAAAAAAACTTATTGTTTTGTAACAAAAGGAAACAATTTCATGCGACGATTGTTTGCTGCAATTTTAGTGGTTAGTCTGTGGATCAGTTTTGCTCCAGTTGCTTCGGCCTACAATTTGGTGCCGTGCAAGGACTCTCCCGCGTTCAAGGAACTGGCTAAAAATGCTCGTTCTACCAATGGCGACCCGGCATCTGCGAAGGCAAGATTCGATCGCTATTCTGCGGCTATGTGCGGCCCGGAAGGATACCCACACTTAATCGTAGACGGTAACTTGGCTTATGCTGGCGACTTTTTGATTCCCAGCGTGCTGTTTTTGTATATTGCTGGGTGGATTGGCTGGGTAGGTCGCTCTTATCTGCAAGCAATCAAAAAATCAGACAGTCCAGAGGAAAAAGAGATTATTATCGATGTTCCTTTGGCAATCAAATCTATGCTGAGCGGCGTTTTATGGCCTCTGGCAGCTCTCAAAGAAGCTACCAGTGGTGAAATGTTTGCGAAGGACGACGAAATTACTGTTTCCCCCCGCTAAAATTGGGAAATGGACAAGTGCTAATAGCTAGCAGTTAATCAACAGTTAACTACAAGTTAGCAGTTAGTGGTAGATCGATCGGCAATTACCAACTGTCTCGAATTTTCAGGAGCAGAATTCATGCAATACTTTGTCAAGTTTCTTTCGACAGCACCAGTATTGGCTATCCTTTGGATATCTATTCAAGCTGCGGCTTTAATTGAATTTAACCGCTTTTTCCCCGACCTGCTTTTCCATCCGATGCCTTAAGATTTGAGGGAAATTAGGTTGCAAAACCTATGACGGTTGACGGTTGACGGTTGACGGTTGACGGTTGACGGTGGAGGGAAAAGTTGAGAGTTTTGATTTTTGAATTATGAGTTACAGGTTAATTTAAAGCTCAAATATCAAAACTCTCAAACCCTACCAGTTCGTGCCAGACAGCGCATAAATGGGTAAAATCCAAGGATATCAACTATTTAGTTATCAAATTAGTTACCAATGACTAATGACTACTGACTACTGACTAATGACTACTGACTAATGACTAATGACTAATGACTAATATTGTGAATAGATGAAGTCTTATCTCGCCGCAGCAATTCAAATGACTAGTTTGCCTGACCTGCAAAAAAATTTGGTTCAGGCAGAGGAATTAATCGACCTGGCAGTGCGTCGGGGTGCGGAGTTAGTTTCCTTACCAGAAAATTTCTCGTTTATGGGAGAAGAGGAGGAAAAGATTGCTCAAGCAGAGGCGATCGGACTCGAAAGCGAAAAATTCCTCAAAACGATGGCCCAACGGTTCCAGGTAACGATTCTGGGCGGCGGATTTCCAGTGCCGACTCCAGGGGGGAAGGTATACAATACTTGTTTGCTGGTAGACCCAAACGGCACTGAAGTGGCAAGGTACAGAAAAGTACATTTGTTCGATGTGGATGTTCCCGACGGCATTACTTACAGGGAATCGAACACTGTGAAAGCTGGTGAAGATTTGCCGTCGGTTTATGTGTCGCCGGAGTTGGGGACGCTGGGACTTTCGGTGTGCTATGACGTGCGGTTCCCGGAAGTGTACAGGCATTTGTCGTACAAGGGGGCTGATATTTTGTTCGTGCCGGCGGCGTTTACTGCTTACACTGGCAAGGATCACTGGAAGGTTTTGTTGCAAGCTAGGGCGATCGAGAATACTTGTTATGCGATCGCCCCGGCGCAGACTGGACACCACTACGGCCGCCGTCAAACTCACGGTCACGCGATGATTGTAGACCCTTGGGGTGTGGTTTTGGCGGATGCCGGAGAGGAACCGGGTGTGGCGATTGCAGAGATTAATCCCGATCGACTAGAACAAGTCCGCCGCCAGATGCCATCTTTGCAACACCGGGTTTTTATTTGAAGGAATTTTGAGACCAATTGGTCTCAAAATTTCAGTCCTAGTGGGCCACCCGACCTGAAAAGTTTTTATTCGATCAAGTAATTGTGTAGGTTCGTACACAAAAAAACTTAGATCGTGGGGGTGCGATCGACAACAATAAGCGGGTGGGGGCGGATTTACGCTGATCTATGAGTGATATTGTCGATCGGACGTGACTCTGGCCCCGACAGCTTAATATATTGTTTTTTCCCGCAGATGAACGGCCAATAACTCGCGATAAAATATCTAATGCAGGTTCAATGGGCGTGCACTTCTGCTAAAAGGCGAATTGGCGAAAGTAGAATTGCACAAAATGCGTCTTTTTTGAGAAATGAAACACACTCTTTCGGTTTTAGTTGAAGATGAAGCGGGTGTCCTCACTCGAATTGCTGGTTTGTTTGCCCGTCGGGGTTTTAATATTGAAAGTCTGGCCGTTGGCCCGGCGGAGCAAGTGGGAATATCTCGGATTACGATGGTTGTACCGGGAGATGACCAGATTATTGAACAGTTGACTAAGCAACTGTACAAGTTAATTAATGTGCTGAAAGTTCAGGATATAACCGAAATTCCCTGTGTGGAACGGGAGTTGATGTTGCTGAAAGTTAATGCTGCTAGCGGGACGCGATCGGAGATAATTGAGTTAGCTCAGATTTTTAGAGCGCGAGTGGTGGATATTGGTGATGATACGCTGACATTGGAAGTTGTGGGAGATCCCGGTAAAATGGTGGCGATCGTCCAGGTTCTGAATAGATTTGGGATTAAGGAAATTGCTCGTACTGGGAAAATTGCCCTGACGCGGGAGTCGGGGGTAAATACTGAGTTTCTCAAGTCTTTGGAAGCGAAAGTTTAAGGAAAAAGGAAAAAGGAAAAAGGAAGAAGGAAGAAGGAAGAAGGAAGAAGGAAGAAGGAAGAAGGAAGAAGGAAGAAGGTTTTAACTTCAAATTGCTAATTTCCAATTTCCAATTTCCAATTCCCGATTCCCCATACTTCGGCTAGGCGAGCGTACTTCTAATTAACAATTCCCAATTCCCAATCACTAATTACCATTTGGGTTGACTTTCTATCAAAAGTGTGGCTGCGATGCTGTCTATCGGCTTTGAAAAAAAGTATCCTTGTCCGTATTCGCATTGCAGCGCTCTGAGTAAATTAAGCTGTTCGCTGGTTTCGATGCCTTCAGCGATTACATCCATACCTAAATGACTGGCTAAAATTAAAATAGTCTGTACAATTGCTTCGTTTCCTTCATCTTCAGTCATGCGGCTAACAAAAGCTCGATCAATTTTTAAAGCATCAGTTGGAAAAGTGTGCAGGCGGCTCAAAGAAGAATAGCCAGTTCCGAAATCGTCAATATATAATTGAATTTCTAAATTTTTCAATTCCGCGAGGATAGCGACTGCTGATTCGGCATTCTCCATGATGACGCCTTCAGTAATTTCTACCTTTAAAGTGCGAGGGTCAAGCTGAGTTTCTTGTAAAATTGCGCTAATGCGATCGATTAAATCCGGTTGTTTAAATTGTTGGTTAGAAAGGTTGACGCTGACAGTCAACGGCGGATTTGCTGGGAATTTTTGGTGCCACTCGTGGATCTGATGACAAGCCGATCGCATCATCCACCAGCCCATAGGTATAATCAATCTAGTTTCTTCAGCTACTAAAATAAACTCGCCAGGAGATACGACACCCCGCTGCGGGTGATACCACCGCAGCAGCGCTTCAAAACCGCTGATTTTACCGGTAATTAGAGAGACGATGGGCTGATAGTAAAGCTGAAATTCCTGGCAGTCTAAAGCGCGTCGCAGGTCGTTTTCCAGTTGCAAAAGGGCGACGGCGCGAGTGTGCATACTTAAGTCAAAAACTTCGTGGCGAGCTTTGCCCAATCCCTTAGCATGATACATGGCAGCATCTGCATCTCGGAGCAGTTCTTCCGGTCGATCGTACAACATGGGGAACGGGACATTGGGAACAGGAGAGTCGGAAGATAAGCAAGACAAAGAAGTTTCCCGATCGATATTTCCCAGATTTCCTGCGCTCGACAGTTTGCTGGTTTCCCTTGGATACTGAGGTAAACCAGAACAAACAATCCCAATGCTAGCACTGGTAAAAACTTGATACTCGTTAAGGTAAAAAGGCTCTGCCAGTTCCGCTTGCACTCGTTCGGCAATCTGGATCGCATCCTCGGTGCTTTTGATATTTTCCAGCAAAATAGCGAATTCGTCACCGCCGAGACGGGCAACAGTATCTCCAGCGCGCAAACAGATTCCCAGACGCTGCGCGATCGCGATCAGCAACCGATCGCCCACTAAATGCCCCAAACTGTCGTTAACAACCTTAAAGCGATCAAGATCGATAAACAGCACCGCAAACAAAATCTCGGGGCGGCGTTTTGAAAGCTCGATCGCGTGTCCCAAGCGATCCATAAATAAAGATCGGTTGGGCAAACCGGTTAGCATATCGTGCAAAGCATCGTGTACTAACTTATCTTCTGCTATTTTGCGGAGGGTAATATCTTCGACAGCGCCTTCGTAGTAAAGTAAATTTCCGTCAGGGCCACGAACTGCCCGGCCGTTCTCGGAAACCCAGATAGTAGTGCCGTCAGCGCGGTAAACTTGGGACTCGAACTCAGACACAAAACCGTGTTTTTCGATCGCGCGCAAAAACTCGACGCGGCAGTTGGGATCGAGGTAAAGTTGGCGGTCTATGTCTTGGATATTCGCGATCAATTCGGCGGCCGACTCGTAGCCGTAAATTCTCGCCAAAGCAGGGTTAGCGCTGAGGTAGCGTCCGTCGGGCGTTGTCTGGAAAATTCCTTCGATCGCATTTTCAAAGATACTGCGGTATTTCTCTTCCGCCTGTTGCAGCGCGAATTCTGCCTGCTTGCGATCGCTGATATCGGTCAACGTGCCGAGATAGCCTAGAACTTCCCCGCTTTTGGTCATTTCTGGCACTGCTTGCCAAAATACCCAGGTTGTGAAGTCAGCGTTGCAAAAGCGATACTCTAACTTACAGGGCAACTTGTCTGTGACAGCGCGATACCACTGGCTCAAAACACGCTCGCGGTCTTCGGGATGCAAACTTTGCGCCCAACCTTCGCCTAGTGCCTTTGGCGCAGTCAGTCCCGCCATCTCCAAAAATCGCTCATTGACGTACAAGCAATCTCCAGCAGCGTCGGCGCGGAAAATCCCGACCGGCAGTATTTTTGCCAAGGTGTAATAGCGGTATTCGCTTTCTAGCAGCGCGCTGGCAGCTACTTTAGTCTCTGTGATGTCAAACATTGCCCCTTGAAGGATGACAGACTTGCTTGCTTCATCGCGAACTGCGGTCGCTTGATCGCGGAACCAGACGACTCGACCGTTGCGGGCGATCGCGCGGTATTCTGAAACCAGCGACCCCTCGCAGAAGATATCTTCTCCATCGGTGAATTTCTGTGTAGCGTTTTCAACTAACACGCGGTCACGGTCTTCTGGGTGAACGAGTTTCAGCCACAGGTCGGGATCTGCTCTCCATTCAGCTACAGAATAACCTAGAAAAGTCTCAATTTGCGGGCTGATGTAAAGTTTGGCAGCCTTGCGGTTGAGGGGAGAAATGTAGGTGACAGCGGGCATTTGTTCTACCAGGGCGCAGTATTTCGCTTCTACAGTGGACAGTGCTGCTTCTAGGCGCTGCCGCTCTAATTCGGCGGCTGCCCGTCCCGCAAAGATGCTGAGAATTAATCGGAATTTGGCAAGATGTGCTTCCACCAGGGGTCGATCGTGAAAAATACAAATAATGCCTAAAGGTTCGCCGTAAGAGTTTTTCAGCAAGACTCCCAGGAAACTGCGCGCACCTGTAACTATCGGTCTGCGGTCTTCTGGAAAGGTTTCCCAGAGGTTGTCGGGACAGGAATACATTCCCGCCTCCAGCACCCGCGCTTCGGGAGTATTGGCGGTGTCGCACTCAAAGTTTGGCTGCTGCTGTCCGTCGCTCCAAAAACTGATAACTTGCAATCTATCGGCAGCAGCATCGCTGCGTGCCTTCGACTTAATCGATTTGGCAGCGACGGCGGTGCGAGCTCCGAGTGCTGAGGCTAAGTGGCAAACTAAGGCATCAAAGAATTCTGCCCCCCCCGGCGAATCAGTACCTGCTAGGATTTCGCCCAATAAATCTTCCTCTAATTGCGCGAAACCATTAACTTTGGGAGAATTCTCGGCATTCGGGCGATCGGGATTGTCTCCCATCGAACCCGAAATGCTCAGATTTAGGGTTTTGCTAGTTCCAGGCCCCAAAAGAGGCGAAGAATTAACACTTAGGCGATCTTGCTTGGCCAAGAATACAGCGCGGCCCATACCTAAAACTTTACCCAAGAAGCTGTCAGTTGCCGGCCACTGATTTGAGTTGGGGAAAATCAAAAAGTTTTTCCGCTTTTTCAATCCCGCAGATAAATCGTCGGGCTTTAATTCTGCCAACTGCCGTTGCTCTTGGGCTAGCGGTAGACTGGAAGGCCTTCGGTGCCACTTGAGATAAATCGCGAACACCAAGGCTAAAGTAGCCGATAATCCCAGAAGATATGCAAGAATCTCAAAGTAAAAAAATAAATCTAGCTCGAACATCGATTAGCACCGCTCGACAATTATTGTAGTTATCTGAAGCCAATCTATTTAAAAATAACTAAGTATCGTCACGGATGGGTAACGAATACAAGGTAAGATCGCCGTGAAGGCGACAAGAGAGTTAATAACCCTGATGAAAGCGATCGGGATTGTCTCCCATCGAACCCGAAATGCTCAGATTTAGGGTTTTGCTAGTTCCAGGCCCCAAAAGAGGCGAAGAATTAACACTTAGGCGATCTTGCTTGGCCAAGAATACAGCGCGGCCCATACCTAAAACTTTACCCAAGAAGCTGTCAGTTGCCGGCCACTGATTTGAGTTGGGGAAAATCAAAAAGTTTTTCCGCTTTTTCAATCCCGCAGATAAATCGTCGGGCTTTAATTCTGCCAACTGCCGTTGCTCTTGGGCTAGCGGTAGACTGGAAGGCCTTCGGTGCCACTTGAGATAAATCGCGAACACCAAGGCTAAAGTAGCCGATAATCCCAGAAGATATGCAAGAATCTCAAAGTAAAAAAATAAATCTAGCTCGAACATCGATTAGCACCGCTCGACAATTATTGTAGTTATCTGAAGCCAATCTATTTAAAAATAACTAAGTATCGTCACGGATGGGTAACGAATACAAGGTAAGATCGCCGTGAAGGCGACAAGAGAGTTAATAACCCTGATGAAAGCGATCGTTTTTGAAACGCCCGGAAGCCCGTCCGTATTGAAACTGCAAGATATCCCCGCCCCTACTATACAAACAGAAACTGAAGTTTTGGTACGGTTGCGAGCGGCGGGTATCAATCCGATAGATACTAAGTTGCGATCGCGCGGCACTTTTTACCCCGAAAAAACTCCTCATGTTTTGGGGTGCGACGGTGCTGGAGTCGTAGAGGCTGTCGGTGATGGTGTGCAAAGTTTCAAAGTGGGAGACGAGGTTTTTTTCTGCAATGGCGGTTTGGGTGGGTCGATCGGTACTTATGCTGAGTTTGCCGTTGTAGACCAACGCTTTCTCGCAATCAAGCCTGCTGCTTTAAGTTTTGCTGAGGCGGCGGCGGCACCGTTAGTTTTAATTACAGCTTGGGAATCGCTGTACGATCGAGGGCGATTGCAAGCCGGTCAGGTGTTATCAAAGAAGGTGCTGATTCAAGCTGGTGCCGGCGGTGTCGGCCACGTCGCGGTACAGTTGGCGAAGTTGCAGGGGGCAGAGGTTTGCACGACTGTTAGTTCTGAGGAAAAAGCCAATTTTGTCAAGCACTTAGGTGCAGATTCAGTTATTTTATACAAAAATACCAATGTTGTCGATGAGGTTTTGACTTGGACTCAAGGACAAGGAGTTGATTTGGCTTTCGATACAGTCGGGGGAGAAACTTTTTACCAAACTATTCCGGCTGTGAAGATTTATGGAGATTTGGTAACAATTTTGGAACCCGATCCAGCTTTGGGCAATTTGAAAACAGCGAGAATGCGGAATCTGAGAATTAGTCTGGAATTAATGTTAACACCAATGCTGGAAGGTTTGGTGGAGGAACAGGAACAGCAGGCTCATATTTTGCAGAAGTGTGCTCGTTTGTGCGATCGCAACTTGCTAAAAATTCACGTCAGCAAAACTTTCCCTCTCGAAGAAGCGCAAGCCGCTCACGAACTGTTAGAAACAGGATCAGTAACCGGTAAAATAGTGATTGAAATTGGGGGTTAAAAATGCGGATGGTTAAAATTGCGGGTTGAAGAATCGCTGGCGATTGGATAATTGCTGGCGATTTCAAGAGACTATGGGCGAATTTAAAAAGGGTGAAACCAAACATCCAATAATCATCGCAGGAGAGTTATAGCAATCCTTGCAGGAGTCGTAAACTTTTTACCCCACCCCAACCCTCCCCTTATCAAGGGGAGGGAGTAAGAAATTCACAAATGATGCGAGGATTGCTATATAAACAAGAGCGAAAACCGCATAGGAAAAATGCCGCTGTCAAGCGAGAAAATTGGGGGTCAAGTGCTTAAGTTGACACGACGAAAGGCACGGCGCGCTGTCCTAACTTTGGATAAGTGACATACTCCTACATTAAGCTGAGTACAGCTATAATGTAGGCTTCTGGGCGACTCCAGCTATTGCTTCGGACATTGACTGAGCTTTAAAGACGGGATGACCCACCGCCCTATTTTTAATAACAATAGCGGCATTATGATCGCGGTCAAAACTACATCCACAATGTGGACAGTCATGCCATCTTTCATGCAGCTTTTTTGGTACTTTTTCACCGCAACTAGAGCAATCTTGTGAAGTGTTATAAGCACTTACTGGGATTACCAACAAACCAGCATTTACGGCTTTATTTGTTAGAATCGACAGAAAGCTTGACCACCCAGCATCCAGCACAGATTTAGCCAGCTTTGTACGAGCAAGTCCCTTGACATTCAAGTCTTCAACTGCAACAACATCATATTTTTTCAAGAGAGCGTTAGCAGTTTTGAAATGAAAGTCTTTACGCTTGTCCGCTACTTTTTTATGACACTTCCCTAGTTGTTTAACTGCTTTTTGCCTGCGGTTACTACTTTTTTTACGGCGCGAGACTCGCTGATGAATAGTTCGCAGGCGTTTTTGAGCTTTGCGGTAATGTTGAGGAATTGCTACAGTCTCGTTTTCTGATGTTGTCAAGAAATCCTTCAGACCCATATCAATTCCAGCAATTTTTTGAGGATTAAAATCTGGTTTGATTTCAGGGACTGTGGAATCTTCCAAGCTGAGAGTCACATAATAACCATCAGCTTTTTTGGTAATAGAAACGGTTTTGATTTTGAATCCATCAGGTATCGAACGGTGTAAAACAACTTTAACTTTTCCGAACATCGGCAAGTTAATTAAGTTATTTTGTAAGCAGTCGTCTTTAACTTGAGGATAAGTAAACGTGCGGTAACGACTGCGTGGTTTAAATCTCGGTCTACCGCTACGCTTTCCGTTACTATCACCTTTTAGGAAACGATCAAAAGTCACCTTGACTCGCTTAACTACATCTTGGAGGACTTGAGAGTAAATCCCGGCATACCAAGGATGAGTTTTCTTGAGTTGAGGCAACGTCTTTTTGTCGGGTAGGAAGGCATACGTCACCGTATCCTTCCCCTAAGAACCGTACTTGACAGTTACCCATCATACGGCTCAAGCATCCTCAACCTTTCGGTTTTGCTTTCCATGCACCGATTTGTGGCATTCTTGATGTAGGTGTACTAGGTTTTTGAGAGTTCCT
>Ga0335394_10001252_pt1 | contig 28457 bp, 27 predicted proteins | sample MAT03_FD_205741 | JGI IMG/M metagenome (GOLD analysis project Ga0335394, IMG submission 205741) | Freshwater microbial communities from Lake Fryxell liftoff mats and glacier meltwater in Antarctica - MAT-03 (spades assembly) (version 2) ...
CGAAGCAGGGCTTTTTCGAGGAACCAAACGACGGCGGCCAGAATGGCGGCATGCGCAGAATTGCGCAGGAGCCATCCGAACAACCAGCCCGCGGATTCGGCGAGCTGTTCCATAGGCTAATCCCGACCGTCGAGGACGTCGCGCAGTTGCTTCAGATCCCCCGGGGAGAGCTGCTGGCTCTGGACGAAATGGGCCAACATTGGTGCCAGAGAGCCATCGAAGACCCGCTGAAGAAAGGATTGGCTGTAGTACGCGATGGCCTCCTCCTCACTGATGCCGGGTCGGTAAATGTACGCCCGGCCTTCCTCCTTGTAATGGAGAGCCCGTTTTTTTACGAGGCGACCGATCAGAGTTCGCGCGGTCTTGGGATGCCAGTGCTCCTGCGCGTTGAGTGCTTCCAGGATCTCGTTCGCGGTGCACTGGCCTCGAGCCCAGACGATTTTCATAATATGCCATTCCGTCTCGGAGATGCGGGGAACCTTCTTCATGTCGGAGCAGGATTAAGAGAGTTCTCTTTGACTACGCCAGTAGTCGTTTGGAGGCAAGCGCGAACTGGCCCCCTGCGCGTTGCGGCGTTGCGGCCACTGATCCATGGCGGTCTGATTTCCGATCGACCGGGATGCTCCGCCGGGGGCAAGAGACGCCTCGCACTGGGAAGACTCTCCCGGCTACGGTCCGGCCCACACACCCGATGATGCCTTTTCTTTCCTTTTTGGCGTTTGGACTGTTTGTCTCCGGCAGCCTGCGTGCCGACGTTTTGGAGCCGGTTCCGTTGTGGCCCCAGGGTGCTCCGGAGGCGCTGCTCCGGTCATGACGCTGGGGGAGTTCACCCACCGTGGGTCGAAGGCTAACTTGCTCGGGGAATCCCCAGCGCCGGAATGGGTCGCGTCCTTGCCCAACGAACTGCAGGTGACACCCGAGACGCATCCCACGTTCCTCTGGCACACGGTGGAAGCCACTGCGGTTCCGGTGGAGAACTCATTGTTGTTCGCTCAAGCCCTGAGGCGGAACCGGGTGCCGTTCGATCTCCATCTCTACGAGCGCGGGCGCCATGGGATCGGATTGGCCAATGGCCATGACTGGACCAAGGATTTGGCCTTCTGGCTGGGGGAACGTGGATTCTTGAAGAAGTAGCCTCGACGACGTGAATTGGGCCCACCTAGCCTTGCGGACATGTTGCGGCTGCCGTTCGAGTTGATGCTGGCGTTGCGGTACCTGCGGCCGAAGCGGACCTTCGTATCGGTGATCACCCTGATTGCCGTGATCGGTGTCACCCTGGGCGTGACGGTCTTGATCGTCGTGATCGCGGTGATGACCGGCTTCGGGGAGCAATTGCGGGAGCGCCTGCTGGGTTTCAACCCGCACCTGACCGTCCGGCGTGTGGGATCCAACCTGACCGAATACCGTGATGTCGTCGACCGGGTGACCCGGAATCCCCGTGTCGACGCGGCTGCGCCGATGGTGGAGGGCCCGGTCTTGTTGGAGCGGCCCGCGGAGGGTGGTTCGATGGTGCTGACGCCGATCGTCCGCGGGGTGGACCGTGTGGCGGGGCGCGATGTCACGGCGCTGTTGGACAAGATTCGGTTGGGAACGAACGATTTGCGCGGGAACGGAATTCTGTTGGGATGGGAGCTGGCCAAGGAACTGGATGCTCGGCCGGGCGATTTGGTAAACATCCTGCCGCCGGGTTTGGCGCAGCGGATGCTGACTCAGGCGCGGCGGAATTCGGACGGCCGCACGGAAGAGGCGTTTCTGCCCACGGAATTTGTGGTTCGCGGAATCTTCGATGCGGGTTTTTACGAGTACAACGTGGCCTACGTGGCCACGTCGTTGTCCAATGCCCAGGATCTGTACTCACTGGATGACGCGGTCCACGGCGTGATGGTGATGCTGAAGGATCCGATGTTGGCGGCCGACATTCGGCGGGAACTCTCGCTGGAACTTGGGCCGGAATACCGGGTGACAACCTGGATGGAGGAAAGGGGGGAGATTCTGGAGGCGGTTGCGGTGGAGAAGAAGGTGATGTTCATCGTTTTGTTCTTTGTGATGATCGTGGCCGCGTTTGGCATCACGAGCACGCTGATCACTTTCGTGGTGCAGAAGACGCGGGAGATCGGGGTGCTGAAGGCGCTGGGGTGCACCCGATGGCAGGTGTCCTGGCTGTTTTTGAGCCAGAGCGTCTTCGTGGGCTTGGTGGGGGTAGCATCCGGGTTCGCGCTGGGCATGCTGGCCGTTCGGTATCGGAATGAGTTTTTGGAATTCATGCGGCGCTCGACGGGCCTCGAGTTGTTTCCGGCGAGCATCTATGGCTTCGGGCAATTGCCTGCACGCATTGATGCGATGGACGTCGGGTTGATCTGCGGGAGCGCCCTGGTGATTTGTTTGTTGGCCGGGTTGCTGCCGGCGTGGAATGCCGGACGGCTGCAGCCGGTGGAGGCGCTACGCCATGAATGATTCGAAGGGGCCGTTGCTGGCGGCAAGAGACCTCGCCAAGACCTACCGGATCGGACGACGCACGGTGGAGGTCCTGAGGGGGATTTCGTTTGAGGTGAATCCCATGGATTTCATTGCCTTGCGGGGCGCCTCCGGGTCCGGGAAGAGCACCTTGCTCCATTTGCTGGGCGGTCTGGATGTGCCCGATTCCGGGAGCATCGAATTCAACGGGGAACGGATGAGTGGCTGGGGGCCGGCCCGATTGGCGGCATTCCGTAATCTTCGCGTGGGCTTCGTGTTTCAGGCCTACCACCTCCTTCCCGAACTGGATGCGCTGGAAAACGTGTGCCTGCCGGCCCGCGTGGCTCGACGGCCAGCCGCTGAATCCGTTGCCCGTGGGCGGGCGCTACTGGCGCGGGTGGGGCTGTCGGAGCGGCTGGATCATCGGCCTGCCGAACTCTCCGGAGGCGAACAGCAGCGGGTAGCCATTGCGCGGGCGCTGATCAACCAGCCACGCCTGGTGTTGGCCGACGAGCCGACCGGCAATCTGGATTCGCAGACCGGCGGAGGGATCATGGACCTTCTGTGTTCGATCCAAAGGGAGGAGGGCATGACCCTGGTGATGGTCACCCACGATCCACAGGTGGCAGCCCGTGCGCCGCGGGTGTTGGAATTGGTGGACGGCCGCGTGGCCTGATTCAAAAGCGGGATGGATTGCGCGAATCCGCCCCTATCGGCCTTGCGTCGGCCTCAAACGCTGCCCTAGCGTCGCATCGCGACGATGAAGGTGTACATTGACGGTCAATTTTTCGACGACGACGCTGCCAAGATTTCCGTGTTCGACCATGGGCTTCTTTATGGCGATGGCGTTTTTGAGGGCATCCGCGCCTACAATGGCCGCGTCTTTAAGCTTCAGGAGCACATCGAACGGCTGTTCTTCTCGGCCAAAGCCATCCTTCTGACGATTCCGATGGCGCCCGCCGACGTCGCGGCGGCCGTGGTGGAGACGTGTCGGCGGAATGAGCTCCGGGATGGCTATGTCCGCTTGGTGGTAACCCGGGGCGTGGGGACGCTCGGGTTGAACCCGAACACGTGCAAGAAGCCGTCGATTGTGATCATCGCCGGTAAGATCCAGTTGTATCCGCCCGAGTATTACGAGACGGGTCTGACGATCGTGACGGTGCCAACGACACGCAACCTGCACAGTGCGGTCAATCCCGCGATCAAATCGCTGAATTACCTGAACAATATCCTCGCGAAGATCGAAGCCAACAACGCGGGTTGCGAGGAGGCGATCATGCTTAATTCCGAGGGCTACGTCGCTGAGTGTACCGGGGACAACCTGTTCCTGGTGAAGGGTAAGCATCTGCTGACACCGCCATTGTCGGCGGGCGCACTGTACGGAATCACCCGGGGAACGGTGATGGATCTGGCGCAGACGGCGGGCTTGACCGTTCAAGAACCGAATTTGACACGCTACGACGTTTTTAACGCGGACGAATGTTTCCTGACGGGAACCGGGGCCGAAGTCGTCCCAGTGGTGAAGGTGGACGGACGGGTGATAGGTTCGGGGGTGCCCGGACCGGTGACCCGGGAATTGGTGCGGGCATACCACACCTTGACGAATGCCACCGGCGAGCCGATATACGTTTGATCGGATGTTTAACGTTCCCGGAGACACGGCAGGCTTGAATCGGTCGTGGCGGTTTCACGACGGGAAAGCCGTTGGCGCCGTCCACAAATCGGGCCATGTTGTCGGAGGTAGAGCATGATCTGCAGTGTTTGCCAGAAGAACGAGGCGAAGGTTCACGTGACGCAAATTGTTGATGACAAGATGCAGAAGGTGGACCTTTGCGAGGAATGTTCCAAAGCCAAGGGCGTGACGGATCCGAAAGGATTCTCACTTGCCGACCTCCTTCTGGGTCTTGGGGCGTCCCAGGAAGTGGAAACCCGGTCGGTGGCCAAACCGGGCGAGACGACCTGTCCTGGATGCGGACTAACGCAGTCCGAGTTCAAGAAGTCCGTTCGCTTCGGCTGCCCCCAGTGCTACACTGCGTTCGGTGAGGGTTTGCCCGGGATGCTGAAGACGATGCACAAGGGCCTGCGTCATGTCGGCAAGGTCCCAACCGCCTTAAAGCCGCGCCGCGACCCCGCCGATCTCCTGAAGGCGCTGAACCGACGACTGGAAAAGGCGGTGGAGTCGGAGAACTTTGAGGAAGCCGCCCAGCTTCGTGACGCGATTCGGGCATTGAAGCAGGCGGCGACGACGACGACCACGTAACTCCATGGGAAGCACGCTCCAGACCTTTCTGAGTCGGCCGTCGGACGCGGTGCGCCGGACGGGGCCGATGGACCACATCGTGTTTTCGAGCCGGGTCCGATTGGCGCGGAATGTGCAAGGGTTCTCCTTTCCAGACCGGGCCAAGAAACCGGAACGTGTTCGTTGTCTCGAGACGATTCGGGGTGCGGTTGAGGCGTTGCCTGCGATGCAGGAAGGCTTTTCAAGCCCGATGGACGCGCTGAGCGCCAGCGACAAGCAACTGCTCGTCGAACGGCATCTGATCAGCCGGGAGCACGCCGCCAAGAGCGGCGGGAGCGGATTGGTTGTGGACCGCTTGGAGTCGTTGAGCGTGATGATCAACGAGGAGGATCATCTCCGGATGCAATCCCTTCGGCCGGGGCTGCAGTTGCGTGAAGCCTGGCAGGCGGTCGACGAAGCCGATACAGCGCTGGAAGCAAAACTGCCGTTTGCCTTCTCGCAGGACCTCGGATACCTGACGGCGTGTCCGACCAATGTCGGAACCGGCATCCGCGTTAGCGCGATGCTACATCTGCCCGGCTTGGTGCTCGCTGAGTTGGTGAATCCGATTATCCAATCGGTGAACAAGCTGGGTTTGGCGGTTCGGGGCCTTTACGGCGAGGGGACCGAAGCCCTTGGGAATATTTTTCAGGTCTCGAACCAGATGACCTTGGGTGAGTCAGAGATCGAGATTGTCGAGCGCCTGAGCAAGGTGGTGAACCAGATGATCGAGCATGAGCGGAACGCCCGCCAGAAGTTGCTGGAGGAGCGGCCGAAGGTGCTCTTCAACCACATCGGTCGCGCGTTTGGGATTCTCTCGAACGCCCATAGCATTTCCTCCAAAGAGGCGATGAACCTCCTGTCGCTGGTGCGGTTGGCCCACGATTTGTCGATGTTCCCTGCGGTGCCGAGGGCACTTTTGGATGAGCTCTTCTTGATCACCCAACCGGCGCATCTCCAGCGTTCCCATACGGGCAAGCTGGGAGCCGATGAGAGGGATATCCTTCGGGCGGACCTTTTACGGGAACAATTACGCGAGGTGCAGCGTCCCGTGGCTACCCGGTTGACGCCCCCCACCTCGGGTGCCAATAGAGGGGCAGGAGAGGGCTGAGCTAAGAAGGGGGTGCCGATTTATGAGTGATGAAGCCATGAACAACTTCACGCCGAGAGCTCAGCAGGTGCTGGCCTTGGCGAAGAAGGAGGCGGATCGTTTCAACCATAACTTCCTCGGCACGGAGCATCTCCTGCTGGGCCTGATCAAACTGGGGCAGGGTGTGGCCGTGAACGTCCTCCAGAAGATGGGTTTGGACCTGGAAACGGTGCGACTCGAGGTGGAGAAGCAGGTCGGGACCGGCCCGGATCAGAAGGTCCAGGGAAACATCCCGTACACGCCCCGGGTCAAGAAGGTCTTGTCGTTGGCGGCGAAGGAAGCCAAGGCGCTCAACCACACCTACGTCGGCACCGAACACATTCTGCTCGGCTTGCTGCGCGAGGGCGATGGCGTCGCAGCCCGGGTGCTCAAGAGTCTCGATGTCGACATCGAGCAGACCCGTCAGGAGATTCTCAAGGAGCTGGATCCGAATTTCGCCAGCCAGGAAGAGGCCGGTGCCCAGCCAGAGGGAGCCGTCTCGGGAGAGCGCCCGGAGAAGAAGGGGGAGGTCAAGACCCCTGCTTTGAAGGCCTTCGGACGCGATCTGACCGAGATCGCACGGACTGGACAGATGGACCCCGTCATCGGAAGGAAGCCTGAGATCGAACGGGTGATCCAGATCCTCTGCCGCCGGACCAAAAACAATCCGGTTCTCCTCGGTGAAGCCGGTGTTGGCAAGACCGCGATCGTCGAAGGGTTGGCCCAGGAGATCTCCCGCGGCAACGTCCCGGAGATTCTCCGCGAGAAGCGGGTGATCAACCTGGACATGGCTTTGATGGTGGCGGGCACCAAATACCGAGGCCAGTTCGAGGAGCGGATCAAGGCGGTCATGGACGAGATCCGGCGCGCCAAGAATGTTATTCTGTTCATCGACGAGTTACATACGATCGTGGGTGCCGGCTCGGCCGAGGGAACCATGGACGCGTCCAACATCATCAAGCCGGCGCTCAGCCGCGGTGAGATGCAGTGCATCGGCGCGACCACGCTCAATGAGTACCGGAAGTACATCGAGAAGGACGCCGCTCTCGAACGTCGTTTCCAGAGCGTTAAGGTCGAGGCGCCCAGCGTCGACGAAGCCATTCAGATTCTCAAAGGCCTTCGGCCCAAGTACGAGGACCATCACAAGGCTGAGATCACCGATCTGGCGATCGATTCGGCGGTGAAACTCTCCGACCGCTACATCACCGGACGCTACCTCCCGGACAAGGCGATCGACGTGATGGATGAAGCGGGTGCGCGCGCCCGCATTGGCGCTATGACCCGGCCGCCCGAGGTCAAGGACATCGAGGCCGAGATCGAAGACATCAAGACCCGCAAGGAGAAGGCGATCAAGGAGCAGGATTTCGAAGGCGCCGCCTCGATGCGGGACAAGGAAAAGAACGCTAAGGAGAAGCTCGAGTCGATTCTCAGCGCCTGGCGGAATAACCGCGAAGAGAAGCGCGTCAAGGTCGACGAGGAAGAAGTGGTCCATGTGGTCTCCAAGTGGACGGGCATCCCGCTCAAGCGGATGGAACAAAGCGAAGCCCAGAAGCTGCTCGACATGGAGAACGTCGTGGGCCGGATGGTGGTTGGCCAACACGAGGCTGTGGCGGCGTTGAGCCGTGCGCTGCGGCGGTCCCGGGCGGACCTCAAGGATCCCAAGCGCCCGATCGGCACCTTCATGCTGCTCGGTCCGACGGGTGTTGGTAAGACGCTGCTCGCGAAGGCGTTGGCGGAACACATGTTCGGAGACTCCAAGGCCCTCGTACAATTGGACATGTCCGAGTACATGGAGAAGTTCAGCGTCTCCCGCCTGGTCGGTTCGCCGCCGGGTTATGTCGGGTACGAAGAGGGCGGTCAGTTGACCGAGTCCGTGCGTCGCAAGCCGTACTGCGTGGTGCTCTTCGACGAATTGGAAAAAGCCCACCCGGACGTGGCCAACATGCTCCTTCAGATCCTGGAAGAGGGAAAACTCACGGATTCGCAGGGTCGGGTGGTGGATTTTCGGAACACCATCATCCTGCTCACCTCGAACGTCGGCGCGGAGACCATCAAGAAGTCCAATGTGATGGGCTTCGGAGCGGCGGGCGCCGAATACGGGGCCGATTACGATCGGATGCGGGAGAAGCTCCTCGAGGAATCGAAGCGTTTCTTCAAGCCCGAGTTCCTCAACCGATTGGACGACGTGATTGTCTTCCGGTCGCTCACCAAGCCGAACCTGATCCAGATTCTAGACTTGGAGATCGCCAAGGTTGTCGAGCGCGTCCAACGGAAGAATCTGAACCTTGTGCTGGATGAGAAGGCCAAGGACTTCCTGGTGGAGAAGGGCTACGACCCGCAGTACGGAGCCCGCCCGATGCGCCGGGCGGTGGAACGGCACCTCGAAGACCCGCTGGCCGAAGAGATCCTCCGCGGATCGCTCTATGAGACGGAACCCGTTGAAGTGACCGTGGCAGACGGCAAGATCGTCTTCCGTCAAACCGCCAAGGGTGGCGCGATGGCCGCGGAGGCCGGCACTAGCTAGTCCTATTCCGGCTGTTGCGGCCAACCAGCCAGCCCGGGTCTTTGCGGATCCGGGCGATCAAAACCGCTCATGTCCGACCCCCTTTCCTCGTTCGCTCAACGATTGTTCCCGGCGTTCCGGGAGCATCGTCTTCCGGCGTCCTTTCCCGAACTCGCCCTGGAGTTGTTCCGCGCCCAGTGGCGGTCCAACGCGGCGTACCGCCGGTTCATCGAGGCTTCCGGGCTGTCCGGCGACGCGATCCAACGCTGGGAAGAAATCCCCTCCATCCCCGCTGGAGCATTCAAGGAGCTTGAAATCACAGCGCTGTCGCCGGCCGAGCGCACCCGAGTTTTTTATTCCAGCGGCACGACGGGGCACCGACCGAGCCGGCACTTTCATGGGCTGCTATCTCTGCCTGTCTACGAGGCTTCGCTCGAAGCGGGTTTTGAGATGGGCTTCTGGCGCGGAGCGGGTGACATCGGGTCTTATGGACCGCCCGTTGCGGGCTGGATTCCGGCTTCTCTGACACCTCCCGCCTCGGATGTGCCCCATTCGTCGTGGGTGCACATGGTGGATCGGCTGGGGGCGAAGCAGGATGTCGCCGGCACGCGGTATCTCGGGCGGTTATCAGCCGGTGGGGCTTGGGAATTGGATCTGGATTTGACCACGACGACGTTGTCGACGTGCCTTCCAGCGGGGCGCCCGGTTGTGTTGTTTGGCACCGCCTTCAATTTCGTCCACCTGATCGAAGCCTTCGATGGAGCGGGTATTGCGCTGAAGTTGCCTGCGGGTTCGAGTGTGATGGAAACGGGAGGCTACAAAGGGCGTTCGCGGGAATGGGAAAAGATGGAGCTCCGGTCGGCAATCTCGCGTTGCCTGGGGGTGCCCGAGGATCGGATCGTGGGGGAATACGGCATGAGCGAGCTCAGTTCCCAGGCGTACGAAGAGCCGATGGCAACGGGCTCGACCGTTGACCTGGGCACGCGCGCGGTTTCGCGGGGTTATCGGTTTCCACCTTGGGCGCGGCCCCTGGTGATTTCGCCGGAGACGGGGAGGCTGGTGGGGGAGGGGAAGACGGGGCTCCTGCGGATCTTGGATCTGGCGAACGTGTGGTCGGTGATGGCGGTTCAGACGGAGGATCGTGCGGTGCAACGCGGCGAGGTCATCGAATTGTTGGGTCGGGCGGCGGTGGCAGAGCCGCGGGGTTGTTCGTTGATGGCGGCTTGAAGAGGATGCCGCCGTGAACCTGCCGAACTACTTCCTGGCGGATATGCCGCCGGACGCCGTGCTGCGGCCGGAGATTGTGGCGGAGGCCTGCCAGACCCTGAAACGAAACCGGGAGAGGTATCTTCTGCCGCGCAGCACCGAGTCCGTGATTCAGGCGCTGGTTGAAGTCGGGCGCCTGTGGTTGAACCCGAATTCGCCCTGGCGCGCGGCGGCCGTGAAGGGGAATCGCGCGGCGCCAGGATTCTCACCGGAGATGCTGGGGGCCGGATTGGACGCTTATTTTCGACAGTGGACTCCCCGCGGTCTCGGGTCCTTGGTGGTCCAGGACCTGGGACACGCACAACGGCTGGATCGGTTGGTTTCCAATGACGCCGAAATGGTTCAGGGCACCTCCGCCTTTGCTCGCGGGCCGGACTTGCTCGCGCACGTGACGGCAGGAATTCTGCCGACTCCGGCCATCACGTCCCTACTGCACGGATTGCTCGTCCGCTCCGCTCAGTTCATGAAATGCGCCTCGGGAAGCTCGCGTTTGCCGCGGCTTTTTGCGCATTCGCTGCGCGATGTGGAACCTAAACTGGCGGCGTGCCTGGAGTTGGCGGAATGGCCGGGAGGCGAGAGTTCGCTCGAGGCGGCGCTGTTGGGTGAGGCCGATTGCCTGGTGGCGTCGGGGACCGACCGAACCATGGACGCCTTGCGCCGGGTAGTCCCCCGCCGGGTCCGGTTTCTGGAGCACGGACAGCGTGTCAGTGCCGGGTATGTCGCTCGGGAGGTGCTGGGGCCCTATAGTGAGGCGCGCGTGGTTCAGGCGGCTGCGACGGATGTGTCGGCGTGGGATCAATTGGGGTGCTTATCGCCGCACGTGATTTACGTGGAGACGGGGGGGCTGCTTCCGCCCGAGGCGTTCGGCGCACGACTGGCCGAGGAGTTGGCCCGGGTGGAAGCCCAGCTTCCGCGGGGGCAGGTCTCCGAGGAGGTGGCTTCGGCAATCTTCCAGCGGCGCGACTTCTACCGGGTGCGGGCGGCGGCGGGCGAAGGGACGCGGATTTGGGCGAGCCCGGAGTCGACGGCATGGACGGTGGTGTACGAGGCGGACGCGCAGTTCCAGTTCTCATGTTTGAATCGCTTCATTTATGTGAAGGCGGTGGACACGTTGGAGGAATGCCTTCGACTGGCGGAGCCTATTCGTGGGCAGTGGTCGACGGTGGGATTGGCGGCGGATGGGTTGCGGGTGGATGAGTTGGCCCAGCAGTTTGCGTCGTGGGGGGTGACGCGGGTGTGTCCGCTGGGGCGGATGCAGCAACCTCCCTTGACGTGGCGGCACGATGGACGGCCGGTCCTGGGAGATTTGATCACCTGGACCAATCATGAGCGACCGGCCGAGTGAGGGTTTCAATCGAATGAACATGGAGCTTCGAAGGACGTTTCAGTTTGAGGCGGCGCATCTATTGCCGCGTCTGCCCGAGGGGCATAAATGTCGGCGATTGCACGGGCACAGTTTCGCCTGCGAAGTCGTTGTGGCGGGTGAATGTGATCCCGAACTGGGCTGGTTGATGGACTACGCGGACATCAAGGCTGCCTTTCAGCCCATCTGGGAACGCTTGGACCACAGGTACTTGAACGAGGTGCCTGGATTGGAGAACCCTACGAGTGAGGTGGTGGCCGCCTGGATTTGGAGGGAATTGAAGCCCGGGCTGCCACTTCTCGTCGAAGTGGTGGTGGCGGAAACCTGCACGGCGCGTTGTGTGTACCGGGGAACCTAAGAATAGGCCTGGGATTGCCGTGGGAACGGGGATCTGCTGCTGTAGCAGCTCGGAACCTGAAAAGTTAGGAATGTGGACACTGCCATGAGAAATCCCCTGTACTTAGCCGCTGTTGCGGCATCGCTTCTTGCCTTCACCGCAGCGGCGGCGCCGAACGTGGGGGACGTTGCTCCCGACTTCACGCTACAAGCCAGTGACGGGAAGACCTACAAGCTATCCAGTTTCCGCGGAAAACAGGCGGTGGTGATTGCGTGGTTCCCGAAGGCCTTCACCGGCGGTTGCACAGCCGAATGCAAATCGTTGCGGGAGAACGGTGACCAGATCGGTAATTCGGGCGCAGCTCTCTTTGCCGCGAGTGTGGATGACGTGGCGACCAACAAGAAGTTCGCTGAATCGTTGGGGCTCGATTACCCGATCCTGAGTGATCCGTCGAAGGAGACGGCCAAGGCATTTGGAGTTCTGAACCCGGCCAACAACCTGGCCCAACGCTGGACCTTCATCATCGGGAAAGACGGAAAGGTTCAGTCGATTGACCAGGCGGTGCAGCCCTCGAGCCATGGCTCTACTGTGGCCGCGAAGCTGAAGACGCTTGGGGCGGGCAAGTAGCCGGTTGCAGGCTGTCACGAGGCACGGCAGGTTTCAGGTCGAAGGCCGCGGAACTCAACCGAGCTCGCGGTGTTGGAATCGGAGTGAATATGAGACCATCCATGAAACCTGGAAAACTCGTTCGATTGGGGATCGGCCTCGTTTGGATGGGGTACGCGTCCTGTGTTTTCGGGGAAGTGGCCGAGACCGCGCCCGAGGTGGAGGTCAACAACCCCGCTGACATCGCCATCCCGGTGAACGATGGGAATCCCTACCGTGCGATCGTCGCGCGGAATGCGTTCCGTCTGAAGGAGCCGGTACCGCCGCCGCCGCCGCCCACCAATGCGCCGCCGCCGCCGGAGCAGCCCAAGGTGGACGTCAAACTCGCGGGTTTGGCGGAGATCAAGGGCGTTCGGTATGCCTACCTGATGGTGCCCGACGCGGATCGCCCCGGGCAGTTTCAGTACCCGACCCTCACGGATAACCCGGACCAGTTTGGCTCGCGCGTTCGCCACCAGAGCCTGGAAGTTCGCGAGATTGACATCAAAGCGCAGACCGTCCGCCTGGTGAACGGCGGGGTCGAGGCGACGATTAATTTCAAGGACAACGGCGTTAAGAACGTTCCTTCGGCCGCTCCCGGCGCCAAACCCGGGGCGCCTGGGCAGCCGGGGGTCGCGCCGCGTCCCGCTGTGAATGTCGGGTCTGCCGCCGCGGGTTCGGCTGCGGCCGCACCCCAGACCGAGGCTATCGTCTTTTCCAGGAACCCGAATCGCGCCAGCGGAGGCAACGCCTTGAATGTCACGGGTGGTGCCGGCGGTTTGACGGGGGCAGGTGTCACCTTCACTCAGCCCTTGATGAGCGGAGGTGGGTCGGATGTGGTGGTTCCAGCGCGTCCCGTTCGGACCACCGGCGGTGCGGTCACCCAGCAGCCGGGAGGCGTGCCAGTGCAGCCGGGTCTGACCTTGGAACAGGAGTATCAGTCGTTGATCCGGCAGAGGCAGGTGGCTGACCAAATGGGGATTCAGTTGCCCCCTATCCCGGGCGTGCCGATGCCGACCGACCCCAATCCGCATTGAGCGTGACGGGATTCCGAAGAAGGCATCCGGTGTGGGGTCGGAGGGTGAGTCGGACCGTTCGGACCCCGGGAAGCTCCGCACACCGAAAATGGATGGCGCCATGTGGGTGAACCGTGTGTTCCTCAAGGTCTCGGTCGCATGTCTGCTTTCTGTCGTGGGCGGAGGCACGGCTTGGGCCGCAGAATCCGAGGCACCTCCGGCCTCACCTCGGTTGGGCACCAACGAACTGACCGCCCATCGGATACTGACCTACCTGGCACCGTTGAATGCGTTTGCGCGCGCCCAATTGGGTCAGGTCGGGATCCAGACCAAGGTGGTGCGGGGCGCTGTGGTGCTCCCGACCGGATGGGAGGAAGCTCTGACCGTCCCGATCCTGGTGGTCTGCTCGTCGAGCGGTTCGCCGGCGATTCCTCAGCTCCGAGCGTACACGAATGCCGCGCTTGCTGCTGGGTGGGCGGTTCTGGCCGCCGACGGGCCGGTGGTCGACAGTGCGCGAGACACGGTGCTCTGGAATTGGGGCACCGTGGCCAGTGCGTTGGAGTATTTTCAGGGTGCGGTGCCCAAAGCACGTCGATGGCCGGTGGCCGTGGGCGGGTTCTCTGGCGGGGCCAAGAGGGCGGCGTGTGTGGCGGCCGCCTTTGCGCAGGCGCGCAGGCCGCTGCTGGGTGTCTTCATGGGAGGATGCAATGAAGATCGGGCAACCACCGGAGCTCTACTTTTCAGTGCAGGCGCGGCATTTCAATCGACTCCGATGTTTCTGAGCAATGGGAATGCCGATCCCATCGCGGGGCCGTCCCATGGCGCCTCGGTGCGGGCTCAAATGGAGCGCTCGGGTTTTTCCCGGATTCGGGCGGACATCTACGAGGGTGGTCACCAAGTGTCGTCCCGCCAGTTGACGGATGCCTTGGCGTGGTTCGAGGCGCAACGGACGACTCCGAAGCGTTGACCCACGCGGCAACGGGAACACCGAGTTCACAGAGCCGGAAGACGGTCAGGAGCCTCCGATTCGCGGCTAGCACTACAGCGACACTTTCGAAGAAATGGATCGCGGACTGACACAGCGGCTGGAAGCCGCTGCCACGCTGGAAGAGCCCGGAAGGCTCTTTGGCCGGAAGTGTCGCTGTAGTGCTAGGGCGTCACTTTAGGAAGTGGGCTCGGAATCGGGGTGGGCCGGTGGTTTTCCGATCAGGGCTCCGCCACGCGAAATCGCCGCCTCCAGGAGGTCGTTTGGCGCGACCATTGCGCGGGTTACGACGCTTCGATAGGCGGCTTCGACTAGGGCCATGGTGTGCAGGTTGTCCCGGCCGCCGATCTCCGGTTCAGCCGATCTCTCCAGCGACACGAGCAGTTGCGCCATCGTGCCGATGAAGGCGTCGGGGAACCACGATTCCGTCCAACGCGGTTCGTGGAATCCGGAGTCGCCCCGGGCTGCCCACCGCAGGGTGCTGGGCGTGGTGTACGGATCCTTGCACCAGCCGATGTCGCCCAACGCCAGGCCCTCGGTGCCTTCGACGCGCCATTGGATCCGGAGGTCCCCGGGGCACCCCTCCTTGGCGGGGCCTGTCCAGGTGTCGTCGAGTCCCACGCAACGGAGGCCATTCGCGTATTCGAGAATGTAGGCGGCGATGCCGTCGGTATGCGGGAAGGAGGTGCGCGGGTCGGTGCGCACGCTGCAAAAGATGCGATCGGGATTGCCGAACCAATACCGGAAGCAGTCCAGGTGATGGATCGACATGATGCGAAGAGTGACCCAGCCGAGATCCCGCTGCCATGGCATCCAATGGGGAATGCCGCGCATATCGATGGTGGCGAGGACCGGTTCTCCCAGCCGACCACTTTCGAGCAGATGACGCCCCGCACGGACACTTGGGTCGTAGCGCATGTTCTGATTCACCGCGAGGGTGATGCCGGCGGCCTGACAGGCGTTCACTGCTTCGACCGCTTCGTCGAGGTTCAGCCCGAGCGGTTTCTGGGCGAGGATGCCTCGCACGGTCTTCCGGGCGCACGCGGCACGAATGACGGGAAGTTGGGCTGCGGGCGGAACGGCGAGGTCGAGCACCTCCACGGTGGGGTCTTCCAGGAGTTGTTCCGGGGTGGTGAACCATTTGGGGATGGAGTGCCTGCGGGCGGCTTCCTCCGCGCGGGCGGGGGTTCGCGAAGCGATGGCGACCGGATTGAAGCCGGCCTTGCGGTAGGCGACTAGGTGACAATCGTTGACGATGAAACCGGCACCGAGAATCCCGATGCGCCAGTCGGTGCGTTGCGGCAGTTCGGGGTGGATGCGGAGGTCCATGGCGGGAATTCAACCGGGAAACCAGCGTGGGGTCAGTATCCCACTTGGAGATGGCCTGTCAGCGCTCGAGTCGGTTTCGGACTCCAGTTTCGGCTTGGGCGTGGTGGACGAGGGTCGTTGAATGAGCCGGTGCCTGAGCCTCCGGTCCTGCGACAAGTCGATGCCACCCATGTTGTGCATGGGAACCGGCGGCTGATCCACTTTTCCGGCAGCGACTACCTGCGCATGTCATGGCATCCCGAAGTGCGGCGCGCCGGGGTTCGGGGAATTCGGGACTACGGAACGGGGGCCTGCGCTTCCCGGATGACGACGGGGAATCTCCCCATTTACGGCGAACTCGAGCGCGCGTTGGAGGGTTTTTTTGGGGTCCAGTCGGCCACGCTGACGTCGGCGGGTTACACGGCTCCCTTGGTGGTGGCACAGGCGCTGGCGGAGGATCACCGGGCCGTGCTGCTGGATTCAAAGGCGCACGGATGTTTGCGGGACGCGGCGATCTTGACGGGATTGCCGGTGATGGAGTTTCGACATGGGGAACCCGCGGATCTCGAGCAACGGCTGCGGTCGCTGAAAGGCGGCGTGGGGGCGATGGTGTTGTGCGATGGACTTGGCGCGGTGGACGGCCGGGTTGGGCCCTTGGCAGACTACGCCGCAGTGGTGGGTGATCGCGGAACGCTGGTGGTGGACGATGCACACGGGGTGGGCGTGCTGGGAGCGAAGGGGCGGGGTTCGGTCGAATGGGCTGGGCTATCGATGCGCCGTGTGGTGGTGACGCTAACCCTGAGCAAGGCTTTCGGTACCTACGGCGGGGTGGTCTTGGGCGACCGCGGGCTCAGGCGCCGGATTCTGGAGCGAAGCCGGTTGTTTCAGGGCAACACGCCGCCCGCGCCCTCGTCGGCGGCGGCGGCCTTGGGTTCGGTGGGTGTGATGGCACGCGACGGGGCGACACTGCGCGAACGATTGGGACGGAACATGGCGACGATTCCGGAACGCCTTCGCGGATGGAATTCGGGGGGGATTGTCGGGCCTGGGCCGATGTTCGCCGTGGCGCCGACGACACGTGGTGCGGCGGAACGGTTGCGTCGCAAGCTGCTGGAGGCTGGGATTTTTCCTCCCCTGATCCGCTATCCGAACGGCCCGGCAGCGCAGTATTTTAGGCTGGCAGTCTCGAGCGCCCACACGGCAGCGCAGGTGCGGGACTTGTCCAGCGTGCTGGAGGAGTTTTGGCAGAAAGAAGAAGGCCAGGAATGAAGGTTTATTGCGGCATTGCGACGAAATCGTTTTCGTGGAGATCGGCCGGCGGGCTGCTGGCGCTGATCGGGTGGGTCTGCGGTTGCGATTCGAGGCAAGGGCATGGGAGCTCAGGGGACGCCCGGTACCCGATGTCCGTGGAAGCCGTGGCGCCACGTGTCGCCCCGGCGACGGTTGAGACGCCCTCCAACGCGGTGGCGCCGATGCTTCGTTTCTCGCCCACCGGTCGTCCGCTGTTGTCCGGAATTCAGTCCGAGCTCTACCCGGGAACCCTCTGGCATAGCGTGGCGGATCAGGTGTCCGTTTTCGGTGATCTGGCCCGGATCGGTCTCGGTGCGCCGGCTTTCCTGGCGTATTCGTCGCCAACAGGCATCGCAGTGGTGCGGCCCGGCGGAGTGATGATCGGGGATCAGATGCGGGAGAACTGGTTGCTGGCCGGGTTTTCGGGAGCCGCCGGTTGGACGGAATGGGACAGTCCCTGGGCCGTGTTTCTTCAGAGCCGCCCCCGACACGTGGCCTTGGAGACGAACCAAGTCACCTTGGCGTTCGATGGTCCGGCCGGATTTTGGACGATGATGCCGCTTTACGGGACGTACCTGCCCCCGGTGCAGGGGCGGGAGATTTTGAAGGCGCAGGGGTTGAAAGAGAAGGGGTTGCTGACCTGGGAATGGCCGCTGGTGGTGGCTCGGGATCCCTTGACCCGCCTCCGTTACTGGGCGGGGGCTACCCGTCGATTTCCCGAGCGGGTGGGGGGCGGAGTCGAGGTGAACGGGAGCCTGGGTACGGTGACCCTGCGGGAACGATTCAAGTGGTTCGAGATTCCGGATGCGTGGTCGACCCGCCCCGTCGAAATCGCCCCGGTCAGCCCGGTTCTCGGGTTGGTTCTCACCCGGGGACAATCATTCCCGGTAAAGCTTACGAAGGCCCCGTTTGATCTCGAGATGCCGACGGTGTACGGGCCGTCGTTTGGAGTGCCGGACACCAGCGTCTATGCCATGGCGTTCTCGGTACTTCGCTACATCAACGACGCCGAGCGCGTCATTCCCCTGGATTCAGGAAAGCCTTCAGCCAGGGTTGCCGAGACGATCGAGCGCCTCCGGTTGGCGGGGCGGGAGATGTTTCCTTCGGCGAACGAGTACCAGCCCGAAGGTGGCGGTGACTGGATTTCGTTGGCGGCCTTGTACGGGTATCTCTGGCAGGCGCGGGCGCTGGAGTTCTTCGATGACGCCACCCGGACGAATGCGGTGGCCAGCCTGCGGCGGGCGATGTGGGAACGGGTCCTGACGCCGGAACGTTTTGTCGAACGGGATGTGCGGGGTGAGAACGGTCGCGTCATCCGTTCGAGGGAGAGCCAAGGACCGCTGGGAAGGGCATGGACGTCGGCGCTGGTGCAGGCGATGTGGGCGGTGGCGCACGCAACCGGGGACCGGGACCTGGTGCGGGAACGTTGGCCACTGGTGCGGCAGGCCTGGGTCCGGCATGTAGCCGGGTGGTGGATAGGCTTTGGAACGTGCGAAAGTGCGACGCTCGGCGATGGCGTAGCGCCCAACCTGGCCTGGGCGCGATTAGCGTGGCTGGCGGGAGATCTGGAGTCGTATCGGCTGGGGTGCGGGGCGGCAGCACGCGAATTGGTCCTGCTTCACGCGCGGTTACGCGGGGGCAAGTGGTTCCGGGAACAGCAGCCTTGGCGCCCAGGTCCACCGATGCCCGACACAGTGGCGCCACAGCGGCTTCTTGGGGAGACGGCGGGCTGGGAGGTGGCGGGCCCGGGTTACCCGGCCGGGACGAGCAACGGCTGGCCTGGCGAGCGGTGGACGCGGTTCGTCGACTGGGACGTTGCGCGCTTTTGCCGGGATCATCTGGCGGCGGACGTTCGGCGCGAAGTGGGGTGGATCGGGCCGACGACTGGGTCGGCGGTCTCGGAAGGCCAGGGTGTGGCGGGTTTGCTGGAGATGGGTTTTGAAGCGCCTGGTGCGACGAACCGGCTCTCCCTTGGCAATCCCCCGTTGTCCGGGAATGCGGGGTCGGCGGTGCTGTCGCGTTGTCTGGCAATTTTGAGGGCGGAAGGAATGTTCCGAACGGAGCGCCTGATCCCGGCGGTGAATCTGGACGGGGAGGAGGCTACGAATTGGGAATCGCCGACCAACGCCCACCGGGTCCAGACGATCGATGTCGTACGTAGCGGACAGCCCTGGTGGCCGCGGGTGCGATGGGTGGATTGGACGACGCCGATGGGAGAGCCCTGGGATGTGGGGGAAGTGCGTGCGGGAAATGCTGACAGACCGTCTGGGGTTTCGCGGGTGGAGGGCGTTCATGGGCTGCGGTGGGACGTGGAGGCGGTGTCCACTCCGGGGGGTTAGAGCCGATCTGACAGGCTGGGTCTCGGCGCCACTTCGAGTCTTCGGAGAAGTTCTTCAGGCCGCAGATCGCGTTTGCGGCGGGGAAAACGGGATGACTAGCCTCCCAGCGCGCGCATGAAACTCGAGACCCTATGCCTTCACGGTGGGACGCAGCCGGATCCAACCACCCTGTCCCGGGCGGTGCCGATCTATCGGACCTCCTCGTTTGTGTTCCGGAACACGGAACATGCGGCGAACCTTTTCGCCTTGAAGGAACTCGGGAACATCTACACGCGGTTGATGAATCCGACGACCGACGTGCTGGAAAAGCGCGTGTCCCTCTTGGAAGGTGCCCATGAAATGGGAGGTCTCGGGGTGGCCTCCGGAACGGCGGCGGTTTTCTATTCGGTGATCAACCTTGCCCAGGCGGGCGACAACATCGTCTCAGCGCGGAACCTCTACGGAGGCACGTACACCCAGTTCAACGACATCCTTCCGGCGCTCGGTATCCGGGTGAAATTTGTGGATTCACAGGACCCGGAGAACTTCGCGCGGGCAATTGATGACAAGACACGGGCGGTCTTCTGCGAATCCGTGTCGAACCCGGCGTTGGAGATCACCGACCTGGAAGCTGTGGCCCAGGTGGCGCATGCCCGAGAATTGCCGTTGATCGTGGACTCGACGTTCTCGACGCCGTACTTGACCCAGCCCATCACGCATGGCGCCGACATCGTGGTGCATTCGCTGACCAAATGGTTTGGCGGCCATGGAACCGGGATTGGTGGTGTGGTGGTGGATTCGGGCCGGTTCCCTTGGGCAGGCGGCAAGCACCCGCTCTACACGACGCCGGATGCCAGTTATCACGGGCTGCGCTGGGGGCTGGATCTACCCGATCCGCTGCGACCGCTGGCGTTCATTCTCCGAATGCGCACGGTGCCCCTGCGCAACCTGGGCGCCTGCATCGCCCCGGACAATTCGTGGATGTTTTTGCAAGGGATCGAAACGCTGCCTCTCCGGATGGAGCGGCACTGCCAGAACTCGTTGGCCGTGGCGAATCACCTGAAATCCCATCCGGGTGTCACCTGGGTGCGGTATCCCGGGCTACCGGAGAGCCCGGAGTACGCGAAGAACCTGAAGTACCTCCGCGGGAAAGGCGGCGCGATGGTGGTGTTCGGCATCCGCGGCGGACGGGATGCTGGAACGAAGTTCATCAACAGCCTGCGGTTGTTCTCGCACTTGGCGAATGTCGGCGACGCCAAGTCACTGGCCATTCACAGCGCGTCGACCACCCACTCTCAGATGTCGGAGCAGCAACAGGCCGCAGGCGGCATTACACCCGACCTGGTCCGATTGAGCATCGGTATCGAGCACATCGACGACATCCTTGCAGATTTGGATCAGGCCCTCGTCTGCGCGCTGGCGTAGCGATGGAGAGGAGGGGGGACCACGACCGGCGCCCTGGGCTTGAAGGCCTGAAAGGCTCGGACCGATGGGGGCTACCGAGCCGCGGGCGGAACGTGCTGGGCCGGAGGGCGACCTCCGAGGTCATCCTTTTTTTGCCACGCGGTGCTTGGCGTCCACCCGCGTTCCCCGTAGTTGAAACCCATGGCACCGGCCGGGCCGGATGGCGGAAGGAATCCCATGATGGCGAGCGAGACGAAGTTCTTTGAGTTGGCTACGGAGACGGTGCCGTTTTACCTGCAAAGCGGAGAGGCGCTGGCTCCAGCGGTGTTGGCCCATGAAACCTATGGGCGACTCAACGCGAACCGGGACAACGCGGTGCTGCTTTTCCATGCCCTGAGCGGCAGCCAACATGCCGCCGGCTTCAATCCGGCCATCCCTGGTGTCGGTGAGCGTTGGACGGATGAGGTGCACCAAGGTTGGTGGGACGACTTCATTGGACCAGGGAAGGGTCTGGACACGGATACCTTCTTCGTGATCTGCGCCAACTACCTGGGAGGTTGCTATGGCTCAACCGGGCCCGCTTCAATCGAACCACGCACCGGTCGTCCCTACGGCCCCCGGTTCCCGCAATTGACGATGGCCGACATCGTCGACTCGCAACTGGCCCTGCTCGATCATCTCGGGATCGGTGTCCTCCATGCCGCGGTGGGGGCGTCCCTCGGCGGATTGCTGTCATTGAGCCTGGCGACTCGATGGCCCGAACGGGTGCGGATCGTCATTCCATTCGCGACTGGCGCCCGGACAACTCCCTTGCAGCGTCTGCACAATCTCGAACAAATCTGCGCGATCGAAGCGGACCTCGCGTTTCGAGGTGGGGATTACTACGACGGGCCGTCGCCGGACCGGGGGTTGGCGCTGGCACGAATGATTGGGCACAAGACCTTCGTCTCCCTGGCGGCCATGGAAGAGCGGGCTCGGACGGAGATTGTGCGGCGAGACGATTCTCTGGCTTGGTATCAGCTCCGAAGTTCTCTCGAGAGCTACATGCTCCATCAGGGAAAAAAATTCGTCCGCCGTTTCGACGCAAACACCTATTTGCGGATTCTGGATGCGTGGAATCGATTTGATTTGGTCCGCGAAGCGGTGGCGACCGACATGGTGGCGCTGTTCCAGCGGTGTCGGAAGCAGTCCTACCTGATTTTCACGATCGATTCGGATGCCTGCTATTATCCGGAGGAACAGGCGTATCTGGCAGATGTCATCAAGAAGGCGGGCGTGAATGGGACACGGATCACGGTCCACAGCGACAAAGGCCACGACTCTTTCCTGCTCGAAGCGCATTTGTACCGCCCATTCCTGAGGGCCGTGTTGCAGAGTTAAGTGTGAGCCGAACTGGAATCGGGAGTCGGGTACGGGTGCGTTCACGCCCACCCGGCCCTCGGATGGAGTGACCGACGAACGCGTCGCGGCGACGTTGGTGTGGAAGCCGCAACCTTTCGGCATCGAGGCGGAGTGGACGGTGGGACGCAGGCCCGAACGGGTACCCGAGTCACCATCGATCGAAAGCGAGTTTCTGCACGGTGGGGATGTTCAGTCGATGTACCGGGTCGAACAATGGCACGGCGGCTGGTATCCCTTCGTCCGGTGGCAGTACTGCGAGGGTGGTCGAAAGTTCGCCTTGAACGCGCCCCACTCCATCGTGAACGCATGGGACGTGGGTCTGGAGTGGCAGCCGTGGCCCAAGTTCGAGGTCTCGATCTCCTGTACCCGCACGTTGGAAGGGACCCACACCCTGAGCGCACCCTATGAAGCGAGCGAGGATGCGGATCGGTTGGGATTCCAGGCGCAGTTTAATTTCTAGTGCGGTTGCACCAGGCGGGTCTGGAGGTGCCGCGCGACGTCGAAGAATGCCTGGGCCGGAGCCGAGTTCGGTGCCGTGGCCACGATGGGCGCACCGGCGTCCCCGCCGGCGCGAATCTCGGTGAAGAGCGGAACTTCACCCAGGAACGGGACCCCGATGCGCCGTGCTTCGCCAGCACCGCCACCGTGCCCGAAGATTTCGACCCGCGAGCCGTCCGGGGCGGTGAAGTAGCTCATGTTTTCGACGATGCCCAGGACCGGGACGTTCAGCTTCTGGAACATGGCGATGCCTTTACGGACCACGCCGAGCGAGGCTTCCTGCGGAGTCGTCACCACCACTCCGCCGTCCAAAGGCACGGTCTGACACAGAGTGAGTTGGGCGTCACCCGTGCCCGGAGGAAGGTCCACCAGCAGGATGTCCAAGTTGTCCCAGTGAGTCTGCATGAGGAACTGCTGGATGGTCTTCACGATCATCGGTCCACGCCAGATGACCGGTTGGTCGTCGTCGATCAGGAACCCGATACTCATCAGCCGAACGCCGTGTCGCTCGGGCGGAATCAGCTTCTGGTCGTCGGTGACGTCGGGGCGGTCCTTGCAACCCATCATCAAGGGGATCGAAGGGCCGTAGATGTCGCAGTCCAGCAGCCCGGTGCGCAGTCCGAGTTGGTGGAACGCGCAGGCGAGGTTGACGGAAACGGTGGATTTTCCGACACCGCCTTTGCCACTGGCGACGGCGACCACCCGGCGGACTCCGGGGACCTGGTTCTGATTGGACCAGGGGTTGGCGGCGCCTGGCGTGGCGGCGGGTCCACCTGGAACTGCCGGCCCCGGCGCGGCACCTGCGGGCAGTCGGACTTCCACCGTGACTTTCTGCACCTCCGGCAGACGACGGAGCAGGGTTTCGGAATCCGATTGGATCTGCCGGGCCACCTCCGCATTGCCGGAGGTCAATTGCATGACGACACGCACAAATCCCTGGTCAGCCTGGGCTTCTTTGACGAGGCCAAATGAGACGATGTCACGGCTGAAGCCGGGGTATTTTACGCCTTTGAGGGTGGAGAGGATCTGGTCGTGCGACAGCATGTGGGTGGATTATGAAGGGAATGGATCGAGTGGGAAGCAGGGACGGGAACCTGGATCAACCTGGATCAAAATCTCCTGGGGGACGGGTTGCCGGAGGAATCGTTTGAAAGTTTTACAGTGATCAAAGTTTTATCTAATGTATTCACAGTGAGGCATTTTGGGGATTCGGGGTCGTGCCTTTCCCGATGCGGCTGTCGGTTTGGTTGACAGTGGGACCTCCACGGCGAAATCGGTCGTCGCTGAGATTATCGATATTTTTGGGCGTTTGACGTCTTTTTTGAGAAATGTTTCCGGTCGTGGCGACGAAGGCGTGAATCTTGCTATTGAATTTCACCATGAAATTCGCAAGCCCATCCATTTTGGCACTCTGTGCGCAGGTCCTGGTCGTTGGCAGCTCCACATCATGGGGCAACCTGGCGACGTATGAGTTGGATTCGTCGGGGAGCGCGTATTCCTCCCTTGGAAACGGAACCTTCACGTTGGACATCGGAAACCCGCTCGGCGCCTATTCGGCGACGGGCGTGAGTGGTGGCGGTAGTACGTTTGGAACGTGGGACGCGGTTGCTTTTCGGGTGAACCCGGGAGTGTTTCCGAGCTTGGTGATCAGCAACTTCGTCGGCGCCTCTCTAACCTTCTCCATCCCGGGCATTGGCGGGGAGGTTGCCACGGGCTCCCAGGCGGACTTGGAATGGGCCAACTTCATATCTTCCTTTTCGAGCGGATTCGGGGTGTCTATCCGCGCCCTCCCGACCTCGAACGTCCCGGATCAAGGACCTTGGCTGCCAATAACCGCAGCGGCGCTGGGTGTTACGGTGCTGTTCACACAGCGCGGGCGCGGTTTCCGTGGCATGTCGCGTTCGTGAGACAGACCAAACGTTTGAGGTCCACTTCTCGCGAAAGGGTGTCAGGCTTTCTTCGCTTCCAACACACCCCAACGAGGGCGGGCTTCAATGGGCTGCTTTGCCGGAGATCGCCGCTGCGTGTTCCGAGAAGGACTTGCCGCGTCCCGTGGGGTTGATGACGGAGTCGATGATTCCCCGCTCGAATTCATCCCACATCGGGGACATGCCGCGGAGTTTCTCGACGATCTTGGCGAAGGCGTCGACGACGTAATCGATGTCTTCGGCGGTGTTGTCCTTGCCGAGGGTGAGGATCAGGTTGCCTTGGGCGAGGGCGTGGTCCAGGCCTATGGCGGCCAGCACATGGGAGATCTTCAGCGATTTGCTCACGCAACTGGAACCGCTTGCCACCGCGACGCCGTTCAGGTCGAGGAGCAGGAGTTGGCCCTCACCCTCGATAAATTCGGTGCTGATGTTGATATTGTTCGCAATCCGGTTCGGGCCGGGTTCCGGACCGTTCAACTTGATGTACGGGATTCGCGATTTGAGACCGTTCCAGAGGCGATGTTGCAGCGCCGAAACGTGCTCGATCCGGGCGGGAAGTTCGCGAAGGGCCACCTCAGCTGCTACCCCCGCGCCGACGATAGCCGGGACGTTTTCCGTGCCGGCGCGACGGCCGCCTTCCTGCACCCCTCCGTGGAGGATGCTCACGATGCGCGCGCGTCGATTGCGGTACAGCACGCCGACGCCTTTGGGGCCGTAAAATCGGTGAGGCGAAAGGGAGAGCAGGCTGGCGCCAAGGTGCTGGACGTCGAGGGGAGCCCAGCCAGCACTCGAATTGGCATCGACGAACAGCGGAACTCCCTTTTCGGCGGCGATCCGACCGACCTCGGCAACGGGTTGGAGGGTGCCGATGTCGTGATTGGCGAGTTGCACGCAGATCAGCGTGGTCTTGTCGGTAATCGCCTCACGAAGTTTGTCGACGATCAACTGGCCATCCCGGTCGACCGGCACCTTGGTATGGGTGAAGCCTTCCTTCTCCAGGAATTCGATGGAACTGAGGATCGCGGGATGCTCGACCTCGCTCCAGACGATGTGATTGCCACGTCGACGGTTTGCATAGGCGACGCCCTTGACCGCAAGATTGACCGATTCCGTGCCGCACGAGGTGAAGAAGATGTCGTCCGCGGATTCGGCGTTGATGAGCGCGGCGATTTGGGTGCGGGCCTTCGCCAGGGCGTCCCGTACGCGCAGGCCATGCTGATGAAGCGACGACGCGTTCCCGTAGGCTTCGAGGAAGAACGGCTTCATCGCCTCGAACGCTTCAGGCAGGAGCGGCGTGGCGGATAGGTGATCGAGGTAGACTTGGCGCATGAGAGGAGAAGGACGAGAAACGACAGAACCGACGGGGGCGGTTGCGATGACGATAAACCGCCAGGCCGGGTGGTTCACACTCCGGCCGTCCCATCCAGCACGACGGTCGCCTTAGGCGGTGACCGTCTCGAGGCGGCATGCAGGCGCCACAGAGGCGGCGGAGTCCGGGTGCTTCTTCACGTAGTCCTCGAGGGCTGCCTTGAGAGCTTCCTCGGCGAGAACGGAGCAATGGATCTTCACGGGCGGCAGTCCGCCCAGGGCGTCGACGACCTCTTGGTTCGAGAAGTGCAGGGCCTCTTGAAGAGTGCGGCCCTTGATCAGTTCGGTCGCCATGCTTGAACTGGCGATGGCTGAACCACAACCGAACGTCTTGAAGCGGGCATCGATGATGCGGCCGTTCGCGACTTTAAGGCTCATCTTCATGATGTCGCCGCACGCGGCGGCGCCCACCTCTCCGACGCCATCGGCGTCAGGCAAATCCCCCATGTTGCGGGGATTCATGAAATGGTCCATTACGGTCTTGTTGTACAGCGTGTAGGTGTCGCTCATAATCAGGATTCCAAGGCTAGGGATTCTTTAGTGGAAAGGGTGGAGTGGTCGCAGGTTGAAGATCCGTTCGAGGATCCGTTCAAAGGGGTCCGGTTGGCGCTCTCGATGGGCACATCCACGCTGGGAGGGCTCCGGTGGGCGGTGTGAGCCGCGGGTGCCAAGGTCATCGCACTGACCGCTTCCTGCTTGGCAGCCAGTTCAGATAAGGTTGTACGGCTGAAGACCTCCTTCAGGCGGTCCTGGGCCTGCTCGAAGAGCGAGCAGAGTGCACAGCTTTCCCGGCGTTCACAGTCGGGGACCTCGCTCAGGCACCGCTGCAAGGCAATCTTTCCGTCGATGGCCTCAATGATTTCCAAGACCGTGATCTGATCGGCCGGTCTGGCGAGGGAAAATCCGCCCCCCGCACCGCGTTGTGATCGAAGAATTCCGGATTTCGCCAAATCTTGGAAGATCTTGGCCAGGAAGCTCTTCGGGATCGCCACCCCGCGGCTGACGGCGTCGATCATGACGGGCTGTCCGGCCGGCTGCCGAACCAAGTGCAGCAGTCCTAGGACCCCGTATTCGCCTGCTCGCGAGATATGCATGAGTTGAATCAGACTAAAAGCGTCCGATTGCTGCTGTTACTAGCAAGGAACCTACCGCTGTCAACACGGGGAATTTTTCCCTGACCCGGTTCAGGACAATCCAGCGGACCGTGCGGCGTGCGAATCGACCCGTAGGCCGAGGATCAAATGCCGGCCGGGAACGGTTGATGGGGTGACTCCGGAGCCTCAGTAGGAGGAGTCGTCGATTGTCGGGTTGCGAAGTCGGCGGCCACGGTCGAGAGGAACTGATTCAGGCATTTCGGAAGGGAGCACCCGGAGCAAATGGCGTCCGTCTGGAGGCAGTAGTCACGGACGATTTGGAGGAGGCCCTGTTGCACGGCCGCAGTTTTCTTAATGGGAAGGTCGTCGGTGCCAAAGATGCGTGCCCTCGCCAGTTTCAGGGTGGCGTTGTCTTCGCCTGGGGACCAGCGAAGGTACTCCTGTTCGATGCGACGACGCGTCGAAGCGTCATGGACGGCATCGGCACGAGCCCAGAGCCACGGGAGGACGATATTGATGGCCAGTTCATTGAGGCGTCCGGCGCCGAGGAGCGGGACGGTTTCGTCCAGGGGGCGTGCGGTCAATGTGTAGTGACGGCGCCAGAAGCCATCGGCATCGGGGCGCATGGCTTCCATAAGAGTACCTTCCGGATTCTCGGAAGCAGGGCCGCCATCGACGAGCTCTTTGAACCATTCGGTGATCCGACTTTCCCAATTTTCGTTGGCGACCCAGGCGGCGGCGAGGGCGAGCCGGCGCTGGGGATGGTTGACGGGACGGACGCCGTTGAGACGCCAGACGAACGGTGGAAGGGCGACGGGACTGAGTGTGTTGCGTTCCCGCCACCAAAGGTCCCAAAGGATGCGGGCGCGCGTGCCGCGTTTCGGTTCAGGAGGGAGGAGCCCGGCGAGGCCGAGGAGGCGGGCTTCCCATGCATCGCGAGGGTTGCGAGTGTCGGCGGGGAGAGGTTCCAGGGAGGGAAGAATCTCCGCCAGACGCTGCATGGGCCAGGCATTGTGCTTGTACCCAAGTGCACGGAAGACGCCTTCGCGGAGGGCTTGTCCCCAGCCAGCGGCCTTTCCGCGGGCGCCGAGAATATGGGCCTTCGTGCGAAGTCGGACGAGGGCGGCTTGTTGGAGGAGGTCACCAACCCATTCGGACGGAAATGATTGGATGGCGGCGGCGCAGTGGCCTGCGAGCCAGGGTGAGGGCAGTTCGCCGGATCCGTCGATCCATTCCCGGAGTTCGTCGAGTGGGGCGTCGAGGCTGTCACGGAGAGCGAGGGTGGTCAGGGGTGGCTGGCCTTCCGGCGGATCCCACGTGACATGCAGGATCACGTTGGCGTAGGCGGGGTTTTGGAAGTGTCCGTGGGATTTCCATCCGGACGAATGCACATCAATTTCGATGTCGCCGGACTTGGGGTCGGCGTCGCCGATCTGAACGACGGCCTTGAGGAAGTCGGGGCCGGCCTCGTGATTCCAGAAGCCGGGATGGAGGACGCGGACGGGCTGGGACCCTACTGTGACGAGGTGATCACGGCGGACGCGTTGGTGGGCCCAGATTTCCTGAAGCCAGCGCTCTGGAGGGGTCCCTTTCTGGAGGGACTCGTTCAGCTGCAACTGCGGTTCGGAGGATTTCCGCCACCCAAGGTAAAGCCACTCGGGCAAAGACATCTCCTGAACGGACACCGAACAGGTCTGCAAAAGCAAGTGTGGCGAACAATCGACCACCGCTCAATTCTTAGAAATGGCGGCCCAAGCTGAGACCACAGTCGCATGTCTGGGATTCGCGGGTGAAGTCGACCGAGATTTCCGGCGCGAGATTCCAGCGGCCGAGTTCGAACTCGTACGCGACTCCGAGGCGGACGACGAACTC
>Ga0335394_10001259_pt1 | contig 28385 bp, 26 predicted proteins | sample MAT03_FD_205741 | JGI IMG/M metagenome (GOLD analysis project Ga0335394, IMG submission 205741) | Freshwater microbial communities from Lake Fryxell liftoff mats and glacier meltwater in Antarctica - MAT-03 (spades assembly) (version 2) ...
GCTCGGCACTCACCGGCCGCTCGCCGGCGCCTTGCAGCTCACCCTTCTCGGCCAACCGAACCCAGTTGCTCAAGGTCTGCTTGGGGATGCCCAAAACGCGCGCCGTCACCGACGCCTCTTGCCCCCCTTGACCAGCCTAACGGCCTCCAGCTTGAACTCCAGCGTGTACCGCGCGCGGTGCTGGTCTTGACTTTTCTTGATCATCTTTCGTGCTCCATGAATGCATTTTCTGCCTCAGCTATGGAGAACGTTTTTCGGGGACAAGGTCAGAGTTCCGCATCGCCTGAAGGCATGCGGGCAAGAAAAAGCACCTGGCGATTGCTCGCCAGGTGCTGTGTCTTTGGTGGGCCCTGACAGATTCGAACTGTCGACCAACGGATTAAGAGTCCGCTGCTCTACCAACTGAGCTAAGAGCCCTGAAACTGGGTTCCAGAAGAACTGGCAGCCTGATCTGACGCGTGGTGGGTCGTGCGTGACTCGAACACGCGACCAACGGATTAAAAGTCCGCTGCTCTACCGACTGAGCTAACGACCCATCCGAAGAGCCTCAGATTATAGCTGGCTTTCAGCGGCCTTCCGGGCTTGCACCGGCCCGTGCGCCGGGGTCTGCAGCAGGGCCAGCACCTCGCCCGCGGCCACTATGCCGAAGGTGGCGGTGACGGTGACGCTGGAGCCGTAGCCATGGCAGTTGAGGGTGCCGTCGCCGCCGGCTTCGTTGACGCTGCAGCTGTCGGCCGGCGCCGCCACGCTTTCGCGAGAGAACACGCAACGCAAACCGATGCGCCCCGTGCGCGGCGCCACACCTTCCTTGCGCAGCCGCTGCCGCAGGCCGGCCAGCAGCGGGTCGTGCGTGGTGTCGGCCAGGTCTTCGACCTCGACGCGCTGCGCAAGCCGCTTGCCGCCGGCCGCGCCCACGCACACCAGCGGCACGCCGCTGCGAAGGCTCCAGGCCGCCAGTGCGAGCTTGGCCGATGACTGGTCGCAGGCGTCGATGACCACGTCCACGTCCGCGGGCAGCAGCGCGGGCCAGTTGGTGGGGCTGACGAACTCTTCCACGCCGATCACTTCACAGCCAGGGTGGATGTCGGCCACACGCTCTTGCAGCGCCTGCACCTTGGCCATGCCGAGCGTGCGGCCCAGGGCCTGCACCTGGCGATTGATGTTGGATTCGGCCACATGGTCCAGATCGATCATCACCAGCCGCGCCACGCCGCTGCGGGCCAGCGCTTCCACGGCCCAGGAACCGACGCCGCCCAGGCCGATGACCGCCACCCGTGCGGCCCGCACGCGGGCGTAACCTGCGTCGCCATGCAGGCGGCGCAGGCCGCCGAAGCGGCGCTCGCTGTCGGCGTCTTCCAGCAGTGGCAGGGGGTCGATCTTCAATCGCCCTGGTCCAGCCGCCAGACCTGGTAGCGCAGGGCGAGCACGGCGCCGCCGATGATGCCGGCGAGTGCGATGAAGCTGCCGATGGCGAGTGTGGATACGCCGCTCAAGCCCTGGCCTATGGTGCAGCCCATGGCCGTGACGCCGCCCACGCCCATCAGCACGGCGCCGACGATGTGGTTGGCGGTGTCTTCGCTGCCGCCAAAACTTTCCCAGCGGAAGCTGCGGTTCAGCAGCGCCACCAGCGCCGAGCCCACCACCACCCCGAGCGTGGTGACGATGCCGATGGTCAGCACCTTGCTCTTGTCGCTGAAGAGGATCAGCCAGTCCACGGTGTAGGCCATGGGGGCGACGAAGGTCAGCGATTCCATGCGTTGTGTGTTGGTGGCCAGGAACACGTCTTCCAGCGTCACCGGGTGCTCGGCCAGGTGCCCCAGGCGCCCCGACACCCACCACACCGCCACGATCACCGCGCCCAGGCCCAGGCCCGCCAGCAACGCGTCGGCACTGCGGCCCTCGGGTTTGGCCAAGGCGAACAGCATGAAGGCCCCGCCGATGGCGCCGCCCAGAAGCAGCGCCAGCGTGCCGCGGGGCACACCGGTGGCAGCGGCCAGCAAAGACGGCAAGTCCTGCCCGCTCGGCAGCGTCAGTGCCACCGTGTCCAGGGTGGCCACGCGGGCCACCGCGGTGATGCCGCGCAGGGTGGCGTAGGCCGCCAGAGCCAGCACGCAGAACACCACCAGGCTCTTCAAGCTGCCGCCGCCAATGCGCACCAGCGTCTTGCTGCCGCAGCCCGACGCCAGCACCATTCCAAAGCCGAAGAGAAGGCCGCCGATGGCGTTGCTGAGCCAGATCAATCGCGGCCCGGCATAGACACTTTGCCCTGCCTGCACCCAGCCCAGCGCCACCATGGCGTTGAAGCCGATCATCGCCACGCCCATGGCCATCAGCCACATGCGCATGCGCGTCCAGTCGCCCATGTTGACGATGTCGGCGACAGCACCCATGGTGCAGAAGTGGGTGCGCTGGGCGATGGCGCCAAAGGCCACCGCCAGCGCAAAGCTGGCCCAAAGCACCAGGGTCACCAGGGCGGGGAGGTCGGATTCCTGCATGCCGTGATTGTGCCGGCAGCCCGACCACAGCCCAGCCGGCTAGCGGCGGGGCCGACTACTTCAGTGCAGCCAGTCTTTCCTTGCCCGCCTGCGCCGCTTCTGACTGCGGGTAGGCCTTCATCAAGTCTTCGATGGTCTTGCGCGCCCCGCGCGGGTCTTTCATCTCGGCCTGGCTGTTGGCCACGGCCAACAAGGCTTCCGGTGCGCGTGGGTGGTCTGGTGAAGCCGTGACGAAGGCGCGGAAGGTGCTGATGGCTTCCTTGTAGTCACGCCGACCGTATTGCGAATTGCCCAGCCAGAAGCGCGCTGCGTCGGTGTATCCACTGCCGGGGTAACGGCGCTGGAAGTTGGACAACAGCGCCACCGACTTGTCGAAGTCACCATTGCGAATGGCGGCAAAGGCTTCGTCGAAGGTGCGCTTCTCTTCCGGGTCGGCCATGAAGTCGCGGCCGTCCATCGACACCTTGGTGGGTTCGACCTTGCGCAGCCGGTCGTCCAGGGCCTGGCCGACGTCGCGCTGGCGGCGTTGCAGTTCAGCCACTTCGCGCATCACTTGTTCGTCGTTGCCGCGCAGCTTGGCAATTTCACCGCGCATCGATTCCAGCTGGTTGTTCAGGTCCAGCAGGCTGCGCCGCAGCGCGGCCAACTGTTCTGTCAACTGGACGCTCTGCGCATTGGCGGCGGCCACTTCCGTGGCGCGTGCCTTGCCCTGGTCTTCCATGGCCACCAGGCGCGCGCGCAGTTCCACGATGGCCTTGCGGGCCTCTTCGTCGTCAAAGAGACCGGCGTGGGCCGCGCTGCTGCACAGCAGTGTCGCCGCCGCGATCACGCCGGCCAGCAAGGGCCGTGGGCAAAGGCGCATCTCAACGGTCCTTCAGTTCAGCACGGCGGTTGCGCGACCACGCACTTTCGTCGGCGCCGGCCACCGCCGGGCGCTCTTCACCGAAGCTCACGGCCTCGATGCGGCTTTCGGGCACGCCCAGAAGGGCCAGCGACTTGGCCACCGCCTCGGCCCGTTTCTGGCCCAGTGCCAGGTTGTATTCGCGGCCACCGCGCTCGTCGGTGTGGCCCTCGACCACCATGCGCTTGGCGGCTGCACGCGACAGCGCCTTCGCGTGGCCATCCAGCAGGCCCTGGAACTCGTCCTTGATGGTGAAGCTGTCATAGTCGAAATAGACGATGCGCTGCGCCGGCGCGGCCATCAGCGCGGTGCCGGCGGCAGCACCACCGGCAAGAGAACGCGCGGTCAGATCGACTGTCGATACTCCCGACTGCGGCGTGCCGCTGGCGGTGGCACCCGTGCCGGCGCCAGCTGCGGCCGTGGACACCGGCGTGCGCGTTTCCACCGGCGCCAGGCTGGCCCCGCCCGCAACCTTGCTGGGCGATTCGCAGCCTGCAACCAGCACCAGTGTGGCGGCTACCGCCAGCATGACGGCGCTCAGATTTCTTTTCATGGACATCTCCTTGGTTCGTGGAAGAACGTGCTTCGATGCGTTGGCTGGCGGGGGTTCCCGCCTCCAACAGGTGCGCCAGGCGCCTCAACGTGCAAACGGCCCCCAGGCGGGTTCGCGCATGTCGGCGCCGCTGCTCAGCAGGCGTGTCTTGATCTTGCCATCAAGGGTGGTGGTCATCAACACATCGACGCCCTGGGTGCGGGTGGCATAGACGATCATCCGGCCGTTGGGCGCAAAGCTCGGGCTTTCGTCGTCTTGGGTGTCGGTGATGGCGTTGGCCGCAGTGTTGCCGCTGCCCAGGTCCTGCACCATCAGGCGAAATCCGGCGCCGCGGCGTGTGATGAAGGCCAGCGTCTTGCCGTCGGGGCTGACCGACGGGCTGATGTTGTAGTCGCCACTGAAGGTGACACGTTCCGGGTTGCCGCCATCGATGCCCACGCGGTAGATCTGAGGGCCGCCGCCGCGGTCGCTGACGAAATAGACCTGCCTGCCGTCGGGGCTGAAGGTGGCTTCGGTGTCGATGGCGCTGCTGCGGGTCAGCCGCGTCGGCGTGCCGCCTTGCGCCGAAATCACGTACAGCTGCGCCGGGCCGTCTTGCGACAGCGTCACGGCCAGGCGCTGGCCATCGGGCGACCAGGCGGGTGCGCTGTTGGAGCCCTTGAAGTTGGCCACCATGCGGCGTTCACCGGTGGTGAGGTCCTGGACCCAGACCACGGCCTTCTGGGTTTCAAAGGACACGTAGGCCAGGCGCCGGCCGTCGGGCGCCCAGGCCGGCGAGATGATGGGCTCGGCGCTGGCCAGTGCCACTTGCCCGCCTTCGCCGTCGGGGTCGGTGATGTGCAGCGAGAAACGCTTGCCGGTGCGCAGCACGTAGGCGATGCGGGTGGCGAAGACGCCGCGTTCACCAGTGAGTTTTTCGTGGATCTCATCGGCCACGCGGTGTGCGGCCAGGCGCAGGTCGGCCTGCAGCACCACCTTGCTCTGGCCCAGCAGCGGCTCGCCGCGCACCGCGTCCCAGAGCTTGTAGCGAACGTCAAAGCGGCCGTCAGCCAGCCGCGCCACCGAACCCGCCACCAGCGCGTCCGCGCCGCGGCTGCGAAAGGCGGGCAGGTCCACGGTGCTTCGTTCGTCCAGGCCCGGCGCGGTGTCGATGATGCGGAAAGCACCGCTGCGCTCCAGGTCGGCCTTGATGATGGCTGCCAGCGCCACGCTGCTTGTGGCTTCATCGCGGAAGCGGCCCAGCGCCACCGGGATCTGCGTCGCACCGACGCCGCTGATCTCCACCCGCAACTGGGCCCAGGCGGGCAGGGTGCCGACGGCCGATGTGGCAGCCGCTGCCGCCAACCAACGTCGTCGCGGCCAGGAACTTCTTCGGTCTTCGGGCGCAGGCTTTGTGGGCATCGAGCAAACCATCAAAAGCCCATTGTAGGCAGCGCCCCCGGCGGGGCCGAGGGCGGGGGCGGCGCCGGGGCGGAACGCGCGGCACACCGATAATCCCCTGCGCACTTTGCCGTCGGCCAAAACTCCTGCCCACCTACATGCCCACCTTTTTGCAGCGCCTGGCGCGGCTGCTGCCCACCATCCGCCACAGCCGCGCCGGGCTCTATGCGGCGCTGCTGGGGGCGCTGGTGACGGCCATCACCGAGCCGATGATTCCGGCGCTGATGAACCGCTTGCTGGACCAGGGCTTCAGCAAAGGCCAGTTGCCGCTGTGGATGGTGCCGGTGGCCATCATCGGCCTCTTTGCCGTGCGCAGCGTGTCGGGCTTCATCTCGCAGTACGGTCTGGCCTGGACGGCCAACCGCGCGGTGCTGCAGCTGCGTGAAGGCATGTTCGCGCGCCTGCTGGCCAGTGCGCCGTCGCTGTACTCGCAGCAGACGGCCAGCGGCATGACCAACACGCTGGTGTACGAAGCGCAGGGCGGCGTCATCACGCTCGTGAGCGCGCTGCTGACGCTGGTCCGCGACACGCTCACGCTGCTGGCCTTGCTGGGTTATCTGCTGTGGCTGAACTGGCAATTGACGCTGGTGGTGGCGTTGCTGTTCCCGGCCGTGGGCCTGGTGATGCGGGTGCTGGGCAAGCGGCTGCACCGCGTCACCGTCGAAGGCCAGGAAGCCACCGACAAACTGGCGTATGTGGTGGAAGAAAACATGCTGGCCTGGCGCATCGTGCGCCTGCACGGAGCCCAGGCGCCGCAGGGCCAGCGCTTCCGCGAGCGCGCCGACAATGTGCGCCGGCTGATGATGAAAGCGGTGGTGGCCGGCGCGACGATGACGCCGGTGACGCAGATGCTGGCGGCCTGCGCGCTGTCGGGCGTGATCACCGTGGCGCTGTGGCAAAGCAGCAGCGGCGGCGCCACGGTGGGCGGCTTCGTGGCCTTCGTGATGGCCATGCTTCAGCTGATTGCGCCGGTCAAGCACCTGTCGGACGTGGTGGCGCCGCTGACACGCGGGCTGGCGGCGGTGGAGCGCGGCCTCGACCTCATCGAACACAGCCCGATCGAGATCGGTGGCACGCATGACGCGGGCCGCGCCCGGGGCGAGATCCGATTCGACCATGTCAGCCTGCGCTACCGCGCCGACACCCCCGCCGCAGTGGATGACATCACGTTAGAAGTGCGGGCCGGAGAAACCGTGGCGCTGGTCGGCCCTTCGGGTGCCGGCAAGACGACGCTGGCCAACCTGCTGCCGCGTTTCATCGACCCCACGTCGGGAGAAATTTCGCTCGACGGCGTGCCGTTGGCCCAGTGGGACATGCACGCCCTGCGCCGGCAATTTGCGCTCGTCAGTCAGGACGTGGTGCTCTTCAACGACAGCGTGGCCGCCAATGTCTCGCTCGGCGCCGACATGCCGCGCGAAGCCGTGCGTGCGGCGCTCAAGGCGGCGCATCTGCTGGACTTTGTGGACGCCATGCCACAGGGTCTGGACACGCTGATCGGCCACAACGGCAACCAGCTCTCGGGCGGCCAGCGCCAGCGGCTGGCGATTGCACGCGCGATTGCGAAAGACGCACCGGTGCTGATCCTGGACGAAGCGACATCGGCGCTGGACAGCGAGTCCGAGCGCGCCGTGCAGGCCGCGCTGGAAGTGCTGATGCAGGGCCGCACGACCATCGTCATCGCGCACCGCTTGTCAACGATCGAAAACGCCAACCGTGTGCTGGCGCTGGAAGGTGGCAAGCTGGTGGAACAGGGCACGCACGCCGAGTTGATTGCAGCGGGCGGCCTGTACGCGCGCCTGCATGCCATGCAGTTCAGAAGCTGAAAGGACAAAGGAACCCACGATGCACAGCACTTCGCGCTACCCCGTGCCTGAACTCAAGGACCTGCCCGACGACCTGCGCACGCGCATTCTTGACGTGCAGCAAAAGGCCGGCTTCGTGCCCAACGTCTTCCTGGCGCTGGCACACCGGCCGGCCGAATGGCGCGCCTTCATGGCCTACCACGACGCGTTGCTGCTGAAAGAGGGCGGCCTTAGCAAGGGCGAGCGCGAGATGATCGTCGTCGCCACCTCAGCCGCCAACCAGTGCCTGTACTGCGTGGTGGCGCATGGTGCCATCCTGCGCATCTACGAGAAGAACCCGCTCGTTGCCGACCAGATCGCGGTCAACCACCGCAAGGCCGACATCACGCCGCGCCAGCGTGCAATGCTGGACTTTGCGATGAAGGTCTGCACGGCGTCGCACACCGTGGACGACAGCGATTTTGCCCTGCTGCGCGAACATGGCTTCAGCGACGAAGACGCCTGGGACATCGGCGCCATCACGGCCTTCTTCGGCCTCAGCAACCGCATGGCCAACCTCACGGCGATGCGGCCGAACGATGAATTTTTCTTGATGGGGCGGGTGCCGAAAATCAAGCCCTGAATCTGCCTGAGACCAAAAATAGAGGAGACAAGCCATGAACCGTTTGATTGCCCAGTCCGTTGCAGTTTCGGCCGCGTTGCTGCTGGCCGGCTGCGCCAGCCGACCCAGCCATCCATCTGCGCCAGAAGCCCGCGCCGTCACCATCCTGCGCACCGCGCACGGCGTGCCGCACATCAACGCGCCCGACGTTGAAACGCTGGCCTACGGTGTGGCCTACGCCCACGCCCAGGACAACGTCTGCCAGACCGCACAGCAACTGCTGACCGTGCGCGGCGAGCGCTCGCGCACCTTCGGCGGCGCAGCCACGGCGCTGTTGGGCCGGCGCGTGCTGCCCAACGAGCAGATTGACCTCTTCATCGCCGCGCACATGGACGACGCGGCGCTGGCGCGCAACTGGGCGCAGCAGGCCAGCGCCGATTCACAGGCCATGGCGCGGGGCTATGTCGCTGGCTACAACCGCTTTTTGGCTGACAACAACAACAGCCTGCCGCCGGCCTGCCGTGGCCAGGCCTGGGTGCAGCCGATGACGCTGGCGCACTTCTACCGTCTGGCCGAAGTGGGCAGCGTGCAGGCCGGCATCGGCGCCCTGGCCGACGCGATGCTGGCGGCGCAGCCTCCCGCGGCGAAGGCCGCGGCATTGGCACCCGTGACGCTGGCGCAGGCCGAGCAGGAAGCGCGCAACATCGGCCTCATCGACCCGCCGCTGGGCTCCAACGCCTGGGCCTTTGGCAAGGACGCCACCGGCACCGGCCGCGGCCTGCTGGTCGGCAACCCGCACTTCCCCTGGGACGGTGTCAACCGCTTCTGGCAGATGCACCTCACGGTGCCGGGCCGCTTCGATGTGATGGGCGCGTCCACCGGCCACAGCGCGGTGGTGCACGTCGGCTTCAACAAGGACGTGGCCTGGTCGCACACGGTGTCCACCGGCAAGCGATTTACGCTGCACGAGCTGACGCTGGTGGCCGGCGACCCGACGAGTTATGTCGTTGACGGCCGGCCCGAGAAGATGACATCGCGCAACATCGGCGTGATGGTGCGCGGTGCCGACGGCCTCTTCACGATGAAGCCGCAGACCGTGTGGTCCACGCGCTGGGGCCCCGTCATCAGTGCCCAGCGCCTGGGCCTGGCCTGGACCGCCGAGCGTGCGTATGCGTTGCAGGACGCCAACGCCGGCAACGCGCGCGGGCAGGACAGCTGGCTGGCCATGGCCGGCGCCAAGAACGTGCAGGAACTGCACCAGGCGCACCGCAACCTGGGCGCGCCTTGGGTCAACACCATCGCCGCCGACCGCCACGGCAACGCCATGTACACCGACGTGAGCGTGGTGCCCGATGTCGATGCCGCGCAGTTGGCCGCCTGCGCGCCCAGCCCGCAAGCCGCCGCGCTGCGCGGGCCGGCCGGCATCGTGGTGCTCAATGGCAGCAGGAGCGACTGCCAGTGGAAGCGCGACCCGGCGTCGCCCGTGCCCGGCCTGACACCCATCGAGCGCATGCCGCTGGCCGTGCGCACCGACTGGGTCCACAACAGCAACGACAGCTTTTTCTACACCCACCCGGCGCAGCGCTTTGACGGCATCTCGCCGATGGTGGGTGACGACACCCTTCGGCGCCCGCGCACGCGTTCGGGCCTGATCGAAGTGCCTGAACTGGTGGCACGCGGCCCTGTCACCGCACAGGCCGCGCAGGCGCAGCTTTTCAGCAACCGCAACCTGATGGCGCGTGTGGTGCTGCCCGACCTGCTGGCAGCGTGCGTGGACTCTGCCCCCACGCCCGAGGCCAAGGACGGCTGCACCGCATTGCGTGGCTGGGACCGCAGCAACAACGCCGACGCGCGCGGTGCGCACCTCTTCCGCGAGTTCTGGCGTGCGGCCAGCGCGGTGCCCGGCGTGTACCGCCTGCCCTTCGACAAGGCGCAGCCGGTGGCCACGCCGGCGGGCCTGAAGATGGCCGACGCGGCGGTGGCGGCCAAGGTCTGGGACGCCCTGACCCAAGCGGTGGTGAAGGTGCGCGGCGCCGGCTTTGCACTCGACGCGCCACTGGGCAGCGTTCAGCGCCCGCTGCTGACGGACGAGCCCATCGCGCTGCACGGCGGTGACGAGATCGAAGGCGTGCTGAACAACCTGGGCAACCAGTTTGCGCCCGGCATCGGCCAGAAGGGCCTGCGCATCGACTACGGCAGCAGCTACATCCAGACCGTCACCTTCGACAACCGCGGCCCGGTGGCGCAGGCCATCCTCAGCTATGGCCAGAGCACCAACCCGGCCTCACCGCAGGCCACCGACCAGATGCGACTCTTCTCGGCAAAACAGTGGCCTACGCTGCCTTTCCATGCCGAAGATGTGGCGCGTGAAAGGGTGGGCGAGGTGTTGCGGCTGGTGCGCGTCGTCAAGCCCTGATCGACCCGCCATGAAAAAGGGCCCGGCATCAAGCCAGGCCCTTTTTGCATTTTCGGATCTACTGCGCCTGCTGCAGTGCCCGGATGCGGTCTTCGATCGGCGGGTGGCTGGACATCAGCGCCATGAAGCCGCTGCGGCGGCCGTTGATGCCCATGGTGGCCACGCTCTTGGGCAGTTCACCAGGGTCCAGGCCGCCCAGGCGAGCCAGGGCGTTGATCATCGGCTGCTTGCGGCCCATCAGCGCGGCGGCACCGGCGTCGGCGCGGTATTCGCGCTGGCGCGAGAACCAGGCCACGACCACGGCAGCCAGCACGCCGAGCACGATGTCGAGCACGATCGTGGTGATGTAGTAGCCGATGCCGACACCGTCGCGGTCGTTGCGCAGCACGACCTTGTCGACGAAGTAGCCGATGACGCGCGACAGGAAGACGACGAAGGTGTTCATCACGCCCTGGATCAGCGTCATGGTCACCATGTCGCCGTTGGCCACGTGCGCGATCTCGTGGCCGATGACGGCCTCGACCTCTTCGCGGTTCATCGTCTGCAGCAAGCCAGTCGAAACCGCAACGAGCGCGGAATTCTTGAAGGCGCCGGTGGCAAAGGCATTCGGCTCACCGTCAAACACCGCCACTTCCGGCATGCCGATGTTGGCCTTCTTGGCGAAGCCTTCCACGGTGGCGACAACCCAGCGGTGCGTGGGGTCGGTGGAGTTGTTGATGACGGTGGCGCCGCTGCTCCACTTGGCGATCGGCTTGCTCATCAGCAGCGAGATGATCGCGCCGCCAAAACCTATCAAAGCGGCAAAGCCCAGCAGCATGCCCAGGTTCAGGCCGTTGGCGGTGAGGAAGCGGTTGACGCCCAGCAGGCTGGCAGCAATGCCCAGCACCAGCATGACAGCCAGGTTGGTGACGACGAAGAGCAGGATGCGTTTCATGGCGGTGGCGGACTCGGAAAGCCGCAAGGTAACCCAGACAGGGCAGGATGTTAGGGCTGGCTGCAGGCTTTCAAGCAGACCCGCAGACGGTAGGGAATTGAGCCTGTGCCGGCGCCTTTTGCTGGCGCCGGTCTTGAAGCCCGTCAGCGCCGCAGCCGCACCTGCGTCGGCTTGTCGGCGGGCAGCAGATCGAAGCGGTCGCTCAGTTGCGCAAAGAGCTTCAGCGACGAGCTGTTCTTGCCCAGCAACTGCGCCTCGCGCAGGCGCTGCACGGCCACGTTCAAGGCCAGGCCCTGGCCCGCAGCCAGTTCTGGCAGGCAGTCCAGCACCGACTGCACCGACGCGCCGCCGCGTGCGGACCCGCGGGCCTGGGCTGGTCGCGCTGTGGGCGCAGGCGCGGGTGCATGCGCGGTTGCAGGCTTGGGCGAGGGCGCAGGAACCGGCACCGGCACCGGCGCCGGCGCCGGCATTTCAACCACGGCCGCAGGCGCTGCCTTTCGCGCCGTCGTCTTGCGCGGCGCTGCCTTCGTGGCCGCTGTTTTCACCGCCACTTTCTTGGCGGCGGGCATTTTCTTCGCCGCCGGCGCCTTCACGGCCACCTTGCGCGCCGTCTTCCGCGCGGGCTTGGCTGCAGCCGAGGGGCTGGCCGCCGACTTGTGGTGTTCGAGCACCGTGAAGTCGTCGTACACGTCTTGCGTCTCGTTGCCGGTCTTGCCCATCTGGCCAATGCCGCGGACGACGCAGCCCTTCTCGCGCAGACGGTGCACCAGCGGCGCAAAGTCGGAGTCGGACGATGCGATCACCACCACGTCGGGCCGTTCGGCCAGCACGAGGTCGATGGCATCGACCGCCAGTGCGATGTCGGTGCTGTTCTTGCCGGCGGCCAGGTTCACCATCGGCTTGATGCCCAGGCGCTTGAAGGCAGCCTGGTTGCTGACGGCGCTCTCGGCCGTGCAATAGGCGCGGCGCACATGCAGGCCGCCGTGCTGGTTGAGCAACAGGCGCACGGCTTGCTCCATGACATCGACCGACACATTGTCGGCGTCGATGAGCAGCATCACGCGGTCTTGGGTCATGCGGGTGTCTCCAGCGCGATGAAGTCGCGCATCAGTGTCAGGGCGCGTTCCGGCTCATCGGCCACCAGGCCGTGGCCAGCACCGTCGAATTCTTCATAACGCAGCAAGTGCGCGGGAATCAACCTGGCGATGTCGCGCTGGTTCTCCACCGGCAGCATGGGGTCGAGTGTGCCACCCATCAGCAGCACGGGGCAACCGATGCGGTGCAGATCGGCGCGCAGGTCGAAGTGGTTGCCTTCGCCATCGCCTCGGCTGAACCAGCGCGTGGCTTCGGCGTTGCGCACGCCACGCGCCATGCCATCTGGGTCGGCGCGCGTGCGGTTGTATTGCGGCACGCAGATGCGCAGCCAGTCGTCGAGCACTTCGGAGCTGGTGTCGCCGTCGATCAGCCGGCGGCGTGCCAGCGCGCCGGCCTCGGGGCCGCCAAGCTGCTCAAACAAAGCAACCCTTCGTTCGGTGTGCGCACCGCCGCGAGCCGCTGTGCTCATCAGGATCAGTTTCGCCGCGTGGCCGGGGTGGCGCGTGGCATAGGACAGCGCCGCCATGCCGCCGAAGCTGGCGCCCAGCACGATGGGCTTGTCGATGCCCAGCGCGTCGCAGAAGGCGCGCACGTCGTCGCCCCATTGCGCCAGCGTCCACAGCTCTTTCGGGCCGATGTCACTGCGGCCGTTGCCGCGGTGGTCGTAGTAGACGAGTTGAGCGACATCGGCCAGGGCTGAAAACTGTGGTCGGTAGTGCGAAGGGTCGGCACCCGGGCCGCCGTGCAGCAGCATGACGGTGGGGCGCTCGCGCATGCGCGGACCGTCGGGCACGAGCTTGGCACCTTCGACATCAAAAAAGAGACGCAGGCCGTTGACGTTGACGAACATCCACAGGCTCTCAGTTCAATCGCCAGTTCAGCGTCTCGCCTGCGCGCAAGGGCTTGATCAGCGCGTCACCGAAGGGCAGCGTCTCGGGCAGCGTCCAGGCCTGGCGCTGCAGCGTGACCGTGCCGGTGTTCAGCGGCAGGCCGTAGAAGGCCGGGCCATGCAGGCTGGCAAAGCCTTCCAGCTTGTCCAGCGCACCAGCCGCTTCAAAAGCTTCGGCGTAGAACTCCAGCGCGGCAGGCGCGGTGTAGCAGCCGGCGCCGCAGACACTCTGCTCCTTCAGCGCGGCGGCGTGCGGTGCGCTGTCGGTGCCCAGGAAGAAGCGCGGGCTGCCCGATGTGGCAGCCTGCACGAGCGCCAGTCGGTGCCGTTCTTTTTTCAGCACCGGCAGGCAGTAATAGTGCGGGCGCAGGCCACCGGTGAAGAGCGCGTTGCGGTTGTAGAGCAGGTGGTGCGCGGTGAGCGTGGCGGCGGTGAAGTGGTCGCTGCCGGCGACGTACTGCGCGGCCTCTGCGGTGGTGATGTGTTCGAACACCACTTTCAGTTCCGGCATGGCGCGACGCAGCGGCTGCATGACGCGGTCGATGAACACGGCTTCGCGGTCGAAGATGTCCACGTCGGGGTCGGTGACTTCGCCGTGCACCAGCAGCAAGAGGCCTTCGCGCTGCATCGCTTCGAGTGTGGCGTAGGTCTTCTGGATGTCGGTGACGCCGGCGTCGCTGTTGGTGGTGGCGCCTGCGGGATAGAGCTTCAGCGCCACCACGCCGGCATCGCGCGCGCGGCGGATTTCATCGGGCGGCGTGTTGTCGGTCAGGTACAGCGTCATCAGCGGCTGGAAGTCGCTTCCCAGGCCGTCTTTGGGCAAGGCCGCCAGGATGCGTTCGCGGTACGCCAGCGCCGCAGCGGCGGTGGTCACCGGCGGGCGCAGATTGGGCATGACGATGGCGCGGGCGAATTGCCGTGCGGTGGCCGGCAGCACGGCCGCCAGTGCGACGCCGTCGCGCAGGTGCAGGTGCCAGTCGTCGGGGCGGCGGAGGGTGAGGCTTTGCAAGGCGCGTGGATTGGGCGGGGCGGGCGGGGCGGGCTGGGCGGGCGGTGCGCGCAAATCAGTGCTGCAGGATCTTCGACAAGAACTCGCGCGCCCTGGGCGTGCGGGCTTCGGGGCTGCCGAAGAAGTCGTCCTTCTTGCAGTCTTCGACGATCTTGCCAGCGTCCATGAAGATCACGCGGTGGCTGACCTTCTTGGCGAATCCCATCTCGTGCGTGACCACCATCATCGTCATGCCCTCCTTGGCCAGCAGCACCATCACGTCGAGCACTTCGCCGACCATCTCGGGGTCGAGCGCGGAGGTGGGCTCGTCGAAGAGCATCACGATCGGGTCCATCGACAGCGCGCGGGCAATCGCCACGCGCTGCTGCTGGCCGCCGGACAGTTGACCGGGGAACTTGTCCTTGTGCGCCATCAGGCCCACCCGCTCCAGCATCTTCAGTCCGCGCGCGCTGGCGTCGGTCTGGTTGCGGCCCAGCACCTTGATCTGCGCCAGGGTCAGGTTCTCGGTCACGCTCAGGTGCGGAAAGAGTTCAAAGTGTTGAAACACCATGCCGACGCGGCTGCGCAGTTTGGGCAGGTCGGTCTTGGGGTCGGAGATGCTGACGCCATCGACCGTGATGTCGCCTTTCTGGAACGGCTCCAGCGCGTTCACGGTCTTGATCAGCGTGCTCTTGCCGCTGCCCGAAGGGCCGCAGACAACGACGACTTCGCCCTTTTTGATGCTGGTGGTGCAGTCGGTCAGCACCTGGAAGCTGCCGTACCACTTGCTGACGTTCTTGATGTCGATCATTTGAAAACTCCAAAAGCGTGAGCGGCGAATCGATCAAGGCCCGGCTTGGATCCGGCTTCGCCGGTCCGATGCCGGAGCCCCCTCGGGGGGCAGCGACCGAAGGGAGCGTGGGGGCTAACGAACTATGGCTATTCGGTTCTGCAGCCGACGCACGGTCATGCTCAGGCTGAAACAGATCACAAAGTAAACGACGGCGGCCACGAGGTAGGTTTCCACCGGCCGGTTGAAGTTCTTGCCCGCGATCTCGAAGCCCTTGAGCATGTCGTAAGCGCCAATGGCATAGACCAGCGAGGTGTCCTGAAACAGGATGATGGTCTGCGTCAGCAGCACCGGCAGCATGTTGCGGAAGGCCTGCGGCAGCACGATGAGCTGCATCGTCTGGCTGTAGGTCATGCCCACGGCATAGCCGGCATGCACCTGGCCCTTGGGCACGCTCTGGATGCCGGCCCGCATGATCTCGCTGTAGTAGGCCGCCTCAAACAGCGTGAACGTGACCATCGCCGACAGCTCGGCGCCCATGGGCCGGCCGATGAGCAGCGGAATGAGCAAAAAGAACCACAGGATCACCATGACGAGCGGGATGCTGCGCATGGTGTTGACGTACGCCGCCGCCGGAATCACCAGCCAGTTCTTGCCCGACAGCCGCATCAGCGCCAATGCGGTGCCCAGCAGGATGCCGCCGACCATGGCGATGAGCGTGAGCTGAACCGAGAAGATCAGGCCCTTGAGGACGAAGCTGGACAGCACGCCCCAGTTGAGGAAGGAAAAGTCGAGATTCATTTCGCGCCTTCCGCCGGGCCGCCCGAAGGGGCGCGACGCCCCTTGGGGGCGGCGAACGAAGTGAGCTTGGGGCTCATGATTTCCCCCCGATCATGCCGGGCACGCGGACCCGGTTTTCGATCACCAGCGCCACCCGGTTGATTGAAAACGCGGAGACGAAATAGAGCGCCGTGACGGCCATGTACATCTCGATGTTGCGCGAGGTCTCTTCACCGGCCTGCATGGCAAACATCGTCAGCTCGGCAATGCTCACGGCAAAGGCCACCGAGGAGTTCTTGACGATGTTCATGCTCTCGCTGGTGAGCGGCGGGATGACGATTCGAAAGGCCATCGGCAAGAGCACGTAGCGGTAGGTCTGCGGCAGCGTCAGGCCAACGGCCAGACCTGCATAGCGTTGCCCCTTGGGCAGGGCCTGGATGCCCGCCTTCACCTGCTCGGAAATGCGCGCGCTGGTGAAGAAACCCAGTGCAATCACCACCAGCATGAAGCTCGGGAAGGCCTGCAGCGGCTTGAAGATCGACGGCAGCACGTGGTACCAGAGGAAGATCTGCACCAGCAGCGGGATGTTGCGGAAGATCTCGGTCCAGGCATTGCCGATGAAGACCAGCCGCTTGTCGGGCGCGGTGCGCAAGATGCCCATCAGCGACCCCACGCTCAGCGCCACCACCAGGGCCAGCACGGCCACGCTCAGGGTCCAGCCCCACGCCGACAGCAACCAGTTCAGGTAGGTGATGTCGCCCTTGCTGCCGAAGCAACCGGCCACGACGTCGCCCGACGTCGTCTCCTTGCAGAAGACTTGCCAATCCCATGTGGCCACACGGCCCTCCCGTCACACCCGTCGCGCTCCCCGCGCTCCTCGCACGGTCCCCACGGGGCCGGCCATCGTGGCCGGCCCGTTGGCGATTTACTTCTTCGCGTAGTCTTCAACCGGTCGGTCGTTCGGGCTCGCCCACGCCGCCTTGGTGGCTTCACTTGCGGGCAAGCCTACACGCGTGTTGCTGGGCGGGATGGGCTGCACGAACCACTTGTCGTAGGCCTTGGCCATGTCGCCAGACTTGATCATGGCCACGATGCTCTCGTCCACCAGCTTCTTGAAGGCCGGGTCGTCCTTGCGGATCATGATGGCGATGGGCTCGACCGAGAGCACTTCACCGACGATGCGGTAGTCGCCCGGCGCCTTGCTCTTGGCGATGTTGCCGGCCAGGATCTGGCCGTCCATCACGAAGGCGTCGGCACGGCCGGTTTCCAGCAGCAGGAAGCTGTCGGCGTGGTCCTTGCCAAAGACTTCCTTGAAGTCAACGCCCGCGCTGCGTTCATGTTTGCGCAGCAGTTGCACCGAGGTGGTGCCCGTGGTGGTGGCCACGTTCTTGCCGTTGAGCTGGCCGATGCTGGTGATGCCGGAGTTGGCCTTCACCGCGATGCGCACTTCTTCGACGAAGGTCGTGACGGCAAAAGCCACGTCCTTCTGGCGCGTGGCGTTGTTGGTGGTGCTGCCACATTCGATGTCCACGGTGCCGTTCTGCACCAGCGGGATGCGGTTTTGCGACGTCACCGGCTGGTACTTGATGTCCATCTTGGCCAGGCCCAGCTTCTTCTGGACGTCGGTCAACACGCGAGCGCAGACTTCATAGTGGAATCCCGCGTACTTGCCGTCACCCAGGGTGTACGACAAGGCGCCGGACGATTCGCGCACGCCCATCGTGGCCGAGCCCGCTTCCTTGATCTTGGACAGCGTGTCGGCTTGCGCCGCGCCACCTGCCAGCAGGGCCATGGCGGCCAGGGTGAAGAGAGATTTTTTCATCAGGATTCCTTCAGAGAACAGCCAAAAGTGGATCAAGCCGGCGATTCTAGAAAGCCGGCAGGCCCGCAAGACCGAGAGTAAGCCCGCGCTTGCCAGAGCGTTTGCGGGCCACGACTTGGGGACTCGGGCACTTTGGCAATAGGCCAGGTGCACGGTCCGTGCCAGGGTAACGAACGCCACACGCCCGCCGCCGACATGGGGGCGCAATGTAATGGTGCTGGACAGAGCAGGCCAATGCCGTTTCGCGCGGCGGCCATACGCGACGCGCATGCAGCCCTAGGGTTCCCCCTGGGTACCCAGGTAGTCCCACAGCGCCTGCACCGGGGGTTTGATGTGACGCGCCACCTCGGGCCTTTCCCGGTAGATGCGCACTTCCATCGTCAGCTCCAGCGCGGTGCTGCCGGCGGCAGACACCAGGCGCCGTGCCTTCAGTTCCTTGCGCACGCTGCTGTGCGGCAAGAAGGCCAGGCCGTGGCCTTCGAGCGCCATCGCCTTCAGGCCTTCGGCCATGTCGGTCTCGTAGATGGGCTCCAGGTGCAGCGGCTCACCGGCCTGTTTGAGGATCGCCTCCACCATGCGCGCCATGTAAGCACCGGACGCGTAACTCAGGAAGGGCACCCGGTCGCCCGCGCGGCCGGGCAGGCGGAACAGCGGTTGCCCGTCAGGCCCGGCCTTGGCGTAGGGCGCGAGCGTTTCGCTGGACAGGTGCAGCATTTCGTAGCGGTCGGCGCTGAGCGGCAACGGCTGGCTGGCGTGGTGGTAGGCGATGAGCAGGTCGCAGCCGCCTTCGGTCAGGCGCATCACGGCGTCGTGCACGTTCAGTGCGGTCAGTCGCGTCTTCACGGCGCCGAAGTTCAGCCGCAGGTCCATCAGCCAGTGCGGGAAGAAGGTGAAGGCCAGTGTGTGCGGCACCGCAAATTCGATCATGTCCTGGCCCGAGGCCTGGTGGCTGCGCATCATGTTGCGCGTCGCCTGCAGCGCGTCCAGCATTTCCAGCGCCTGACCGTGCAGCGTTTCACCGGCCGGGGTCAAGCGGGTGGGGTAGGCCGAGCGGTCCACCAGGTCGATGCCGGCCCAGGCTTCCAGCGCCTGGATGCGGCGCGAAAACGCGGGTTGTGTGACGTGGCGCAACTGGGCTGACCGCGAAAAGCTGCGGGTCTCGGCCAAGCTCACGAAGTCTTCGAGCCACTTGGTTTCCATGGCGGGGCAGTGTATCGGCGGGGTCGCGGCCCGGCCCCTGGGGGCGGCCCTTGTTGCTGGGTGGCTCTTGTGGGCTGTCGGTGGCTTCTTGCACATGGACGCAACGCGCCGCGCCGCGCAAGGCATTTGGGCACTAGCATGCACACCAGTTTCCACAGCATGGAGTCAGCATGTCCCGTCTTCACCAGGGTTTGCAGCAAGCCCTCATCTCTCTGGCAGTGCTCGGCGCCGCCGCCGGCCCGGCGCTGGCCGCCAGTTCCGCATCGTCTGCATCTTCCGACGGCTCTTCGGCTTCGGTCGGCAGCTTGTCAACCTCGATCGAGACATCCAGCAACAGCTCCAAGGCCGACAAGGTGGCCGAGGGCGACTACCGCGTCATTGAAGTTGCAGTGGCCGACAAACAACCCGGCAAGATGCGTCTGACGCTGCGCGCCCTGAACCCGGCTGACGGCGAATTTGTGCTGACGTTGCCGCAAGAAGCCGTGGTGCAGGCCCGCCTGGCTCCCGGCGGCGTGGTCACCGCGCGGCAACATGCCTACGGTGTGCAGTTTGCGGCCGGTGCGCCGCGCGAGGCCTTCTTCCTGGTGCTGCAAGACGCCTGGTACGACGAGCTGCGGACCAAGGCCGTCACGCTCTGAACTTGCGGCAGGCGCAGCGCGTCTCGGTCGCGGCGCTCGCCTTCGCCGCAGGGGTCTGCCAGGCCGGTGCGGTGGGCGGGTCTTTGGGCGGGTCCTTGCGAGGTTCCTTGCGCTATTGCGACAGCCCGCCCAAGCTAAACGCCGCGCAGCAGGACAAGCTGCTGCGTGTCGCCGGCGTCATCAAGGCCGAGCTTGAAGCCTCGGGCGTCAGCCTGGCGCTGATCGCGCGTTCGGGCTTGAAGCTCGGCCTTTTCGGCATGCGCTATTCGCACGCCGGCCTCTCGCTCAAGGCCAGCCCCGACACGCGCTGGGCCGTGCGCCAGCTGTACTTTGCGTGCGAGGAACAGAAGCCCCGCATCTTCGACCAGGGCCTGGCGGCTTTTCTGCTGGGCACCGACGAACCCGCGCTGGGCTACATCTCGGTGCTGACGCTGCCGCCCGCCGCCGCTGGGGCGCTGGAAGCGGTGGCGCTGGACAACCGGCGTGCCTTGGCGCTGCTGGCTGGCACCTACAGCGCGAATGCCTATGCCTTTGGCCTGCGCTACCAGAACTGCAACCAGTGGCTGGCGGAACTGCTGGCCGGTGCCTGGGGTCTGCCGCGGCCCGGTGAAGCGCCGCGCGCCGCCGCGCAAGCCTGGCTCCAGGCCGAAGGCTTTGAGGCGGCCGTGTTCCAGCTCCCCGCGCGGCCTTTCCTGTGGCTCACCGCGTTCAGCCCCTGGCTGCAGCGAGACGACCACCCCGAAGCCGACCTGAGCCAGGCGCTGCTGCGCGTCAGCATGCCGGCGTCGATTGAAGCCTTCGTGCGCGACCGGGTGCCGGGCGCCCAACGCCTGGAGTTCTGCCACACCGACAAACACGTCGTGCTGCACCGCGGCTGGCAGCCCATCGCCGAAGGCTGCGTGCCCGGGCCGCAGGACACGGTGATCGCGCTGGACTGACGGCGGTTATTCGTCCTGGCCGCTTTGCTGCAGCCGCCACATCTGCGCATAGCGCCCGCCGCGTGCCAGCAGCTCGGCGTGCGGCCCACGTTCCACCACGCGGCCGCCTTCGAGCACGACGATCTCGTGCGCGTCCACCACCGTGCTCAGCCGGTGCGCGATGACCAGTGCCGTCTTGCCCTGCGACACCGCGCGCAACTCGGCCTGGATGGCACGTTCGTTGGCGCTGTCCAGCGCGGAGGTGGCTTCGTCGAAGATCAGCACCGGCGGGTTCTTCAAGAGCGTGCGTGCAATGGCCACGCGCTGCTTTTCACCGCCTGAAAGTTTGAGACCGCGCTCGCCGACCATCGTGTCGTAGCCCTTGGGCGTGGCGCTGATGAAATTGTGGATATGCGCGGCCTTGGCGGCACTTTCCACCTCGGCGCGCCCGGCGCCGGGGCGGCCGTAGGCGATGTTGTATTCGACCGTGTCGTTGAAGAGCACGGTGTCCTGCGGCACGATGCCGATGGCGCCGCGCAGGCTGGTTTGCGTCACGCTGCGCAGCTCTTGGCCGTCGATGGTGATGGCGCCTGAGTTGATGTCGTAGAAGCGGTAAAGCAGCCGCGCCAATGTGCTCTTGCCCGCGCCTGACGGGCCGACGATGGCGACCGTCTTGCCCGGCGGGATGTCGAAGCTCACGTCCTGCAGGATCGGCCTGGCGGGGTCGTAGGCAAAGTTGACGTGGTCGAAGCGGACGTGGCCGGCGGTCACGACGAGCGCCTGGGCGCCCGGCACGTCATCGACTTCGCGGTTGCGTTCCAGCAGCGTGAACATCTTGTCCAGGTCGGTCAGCGCCTGCTTGATCTCGCGGTAGATCACGCCCAGGAAGTTGAGCGGGATGTACAGCTGAATCATGAAGGCATTGACCATCACCAGGTCACCCAGCGTCATGCGCCCTTCGACGACGCCGGTGGTGGCGCGCCACAGCATGCCGATGAGCGCGGCAGCAATGATCAGCTGCTGGCCCGTGTTGAGCAGGCTCAGCGTGCTCTGGCTCTTGAGCGCGGCGCGGCGCAATTTTTCCAGGTTCTCGTCATAGCGTCTGGCTTCGAACTCTTCGTTGTTGAAGTACTTCACCGTCTCGTAGTTCAACAGCGAATCGATGGCGCGTGAATGCGCCGTCGAGTCCAGCTCGTTCATCTGCTTGCGAAACTGCGTGCGCCATTCGGTGACGGTGATCGTGAACGTGATGTAGAAGACCAGCGCCGCGATCGTGATCCAGGCAAACCAGGCGTCGAACTTCACCGCCAGGAGCGTCAGCACCATCGTCACTTCAATCAGCGTGGGCACGATGCTGTACAGCGAATACGAGATCAGCGAATGCACGGCGCGGGTGCCGCGTTCGATGTCGCGTGTCATGCCGCCGGTCTGGCGTTCCAGGTGGAAGCGCAGGCTCAGCGCATGCAGGTGCCGAAACACCTGCAGGCTGATGCTGCGCGCAGTGCCTTCGGTGGCCTTGGCGAAGATCAGTTCACGCAGTTCGGTGAAGAGCGATGTGCTCAGGCGCAGCGCGCCGTAGGCCAGCAGCAGGCCCGCCGGCACCACCAGCAGCGCCGTGGGGTCGCCGGGCTTGATGGACAGCGCGTCGATCAGGTACTTCAGCAGCACCGGCACCGACACATTGGCCATCTTGGCCGCGATCAGGAAGGCCAGCGCGATGCCGACGCGCCAGCGGTAGCGCCACAGGTAGGGCAGCAGCTTGGCCAGCGTGCCCCAGTCGGACCGGGACGGTGCTTGTGTGGATGGTGCAGGCCCGGACGGGACGGATACAGTGGCAGCTACATTGTGAGGGGACGACATCAACCGATTGTCGTCGCTCAGCCCCGAGGACGCCCCGATGCCAACACCCGACCCCGGCCCGATGATGGCGCCGCCGAACCTCAGCGACGGCTCGCAGCTGGTGCTGCGCGTGATGCCGCTGCCGGCCGACGTCAACGCCAATGGCGACATCTTCGGCGGCTGGATCATGGCCCAGGTGGACCTGGCCGGCGCGGTGCTTCCGAGCCGCATTGCCAGGGGCCGCATCGCCACCGTGGCGGTCAACGAATTTGTCTTCAAGCAGCCGGTGAGCCTGGGTGACCTGCTGAGTTTTTACGCCCGCGTCACGCGTGTCGGCACCACCAGCATCCGCGTGCACGTCGAGGTCTATGCCGAGCGCAACCCGGCCAACCTGCACGTGGTGAAGGTGACCGAGGCCGACCTGACCTATGTGGCCATCGACGACGAAGGCCAGCCGCGGCCGGTGCCACGTTGAGCCTGGGCAGCGGAGCCGAGCCGCAGAAAGTGGCGCGTGGGTTGTGGTTCGCGCTGCTGGCCACTGCTGCGCTCATCGGCTGGCGCGCGGGTGGCGGTGAAGCAGCGGCGGAGCACGCACCCGACGGCACGATCTGGGTCGAGCTCGTCCTGCCGGCGGTCTTCTTTGCCGTCTGCCCGCTGTGGATGCGCGGCCACCCGCTGGACTTCGGCCCGCTGCGCAAGTGGATCGACAGCGAGCACGGCAAGGGCACCTATGACCGCTGGCTGTGGGCCATCCGGCCGCTGTTGCTGCTGGGTGCGGAGGCGCAGGCCGCCGCAGCGGCCTGCGCCTTCAACGGCTGGCGCACAGGCGCGCCGGCCGGCGCCTACGTCATCGCGGGCTCGTTCCTGTCGGCCGCGCTGGGCATCGCCCTGTGCTGGGCCATCCTGCGCTGGCAGGGTCTCAAGCTGGAATAGCGCGTTTGAAACCCGGGCCACCCACGCCGCCGACCTGGGCATGGGCTTCTGCGCGGGCAAGATGTTCCCGGGCAAGTACCAGGGCGGCTTCTTCAGTCCGCCGCATGGCGCCTGGAACCGCACCACCCCGGTGGGGGCGCACGTGCTGTTCACGAGCCTGAAGGCCGACGGCACCGCCGACAAGACCGAAGTTTTTGCCGAACGCTGGCTGAACAATAGCCTGTGCTGCGACCGGCCACTGGACGTGGCCGTGACGAAGGACGGTTCGCTGCTGAACAGCGACGACTTCGCTGGCGCGATCTACCACGTCTTCGACACCGCCCAACCTCGCGGGTCAGCCTGCGATCTACACTGCAGCGCAGCTCCGGGCCTATCGCAGCGATGCTTGCAAAAACGAAGTGATGGCCGTGATGGCCAAGCCGCTGACCGATGACGACATTGCCAACCTTGCCGCCTGGTTTGCCAGCATCCGTGTCCAAGCGCAGCCGCCGCCTTGACAGGGTGCGCCTGGTGGCCTGGTTGGTTGCGTTGAGTGCTTCCGGCCTGGCGCAGGCGCAGGCCGTCGAGCAAGTCGTCATCACCGCCAGCGGCGCCGAGCGGCGCTTGCTGGACACGCCTTACGCCGCGGGCGTGGTGTCGGCCGAGGAACTGCGCTCCGCAGGCCCCATGGTCAACCTGTCAGAGGTGCTGGCGCGCGTGCCCGGCATCGTGGCCAGCAACCGCAGCAACTACGCGCAGGACCTGCAGATCCAGTCGCGCGGTTTCGGCGCCCGCGCCAGCTTTGGTGTGCGCGGCCTGCGCCTGTACAGCGACGGCATTCCGGCCAGCGGACCCGATGGCCAGGGCCAGGTCTCGCACTTCGATCTGGCGGGGGCCACGCGCATGGAGGTGGTGCGTGGCCCGTTCACGGCCCTCTATGGCAGCAGTTCGGGCGGCGTCATCACGGTCGTCAGCGCCGCGCCGACAGAGCGCCGCATCGCCTTCGAGGCCGATGCCGGCAGCGACGGTCTGCGCCAAGGCCGCGTCAGCATCGCCGGGCCGCTGGGTGACGGTTTCAGCGTGCGTGCGCAGTTGTCCCGCTGGGACATCGACGGCTTTCGCGCGCAGAGCAGCGCCACGCGCACGCTGGGCAATGTGCGCCTGGGCTGGGACCGCGGCGCCGACCGTGTGGTCGTGGTCATGAACGCCATCAACCAGCCCGCGCTGGACCCGTTGGGCCTGACGCGCGCCCAGATCAATGCCGACCCCGACCAGACGGCGTCGGTGGCACTGCCGCAGGGCGCACCCGGTCAGCCCGACCGTTTCAACACGCGCAAGAACGCCGCGCAGGACCAGGCGGGTCTGAGCTGGCGCCACCGCTTCGATGCCGGTGCGCTGACCGAGAGCCAATTCGCCGCCTACAGCGGCAGGCGGTCCGTGACGCAGTGGCAGTCCATTCCGGTGGCCACGCAGTTCAATGCCACCAACCCCGCGCTCACCGAGCGGCAGCCTGGTGGTGTGATCGACTTCGACCGTCGCTACCAGGGGCTGGATGCCCGGCTCGTGTGGCGCTGGCTGCTGGGTGGCAACCGCCAGTTGCAGCTCGTGGCAGGGGCGGCCGCCGAGTCCGCGCGCGAGGACCGACGCGGCTTCGAGAACTTCACCGGCGCCGCCGCCGTGCGCGTGCTGGGTGTGACGGGCAAGCTGAGCCGCGACGAAGACAACCGCGTCAGCAGCCGCGATGTCTATGTGCAGGCCGAGGCCGAACTGGCGCCGGCCTGGGTCGCCACGCTGGGCCTGCGCAGCGGCCGTGTCGCCTTCGAGTCGCGCGACCGCTACATCGTGGGTGGCAATCTCGACGATTCGGGCACGCTGCGCTACCGCTACAGCAACCCCGTGGCCGCGCTGCAGTGGCGGCCCGATGCTTCACTCAATGTGTACCTCAGCCTGGGCCGCGGGTTTGAGTCGCCGACGCTGAACGAACTGGCCTACCGCCCCGACGGCAACGCCGGTTTCAACATCGATCTGCAGGCGCAGACCAGCCGCCAGGTGGAACTGGGCGCCAAGTGGCGGCGCGCCGGCCTGACCCTGGACGCGGCGCTGTTTGACGCCAGCACAGGTGATGAAATCGGCATCGCCAGCAACCGCGGCGGGCGCAGCACCTTCCGCAATGTCGGCCGGACGCAGCGGCGAGGGGTCGAGCTGGCGCTCGGGTTGCCGCTGGCCGACGGGTGGCGCGCGCAGATCAGCATCACGGGCCTGGACGCCACCTACCGCGACGGCTTTGCCGTGTGCGCCGCCGTGCCGTGCATCACGCCCACGGTGCCGGTGCCGGCGGGCAACCGCATTGCCGGCACCTTGCAGCGCAGCGGCTTTGCGGAGCTGGTCTGGACCCCTACGTCGGCGCTGGAGCTGGCCCTGGAAGGGCGCGGCCAGGGCCGTCTGCCGGTGAACGATGTCAACAGCGACTTCGCCGCCGGCTTCGGCCTGCTGGCGCTGCGTGCGCGCTGGCAACTGCCGCTGCCGGTGGGCCGGCTGGATCTTCTGGCGCGGGCCGAGAACCTGGCTGACCGGCGCGTCGCTGGCAGCGTCATCGTCAACGAAGGCAACAGCCGCTTTTTCGAACCTGCACCGGGACGCGGCTGGCTGGTTTCGGTGCGCTACAGCGCGCCGTTCTGAACCCCGTGCGCCGAGCAGGCGACCGAAGGGGCATAAGGCAGCGCAGCCCGTGGCTGCATCCCGCATGGGCTATGGTGTCGGTCATGAACGATCCGCTTCGCCCGCCTTCCATCCGCGCCCTGGCCTGGCGCCAGACGCTGCGCGACTTTCGCGCCGGTGAACTGCGCCTGCTGGCCGTGGCCGTGATGCTGGCGGTGGCAGCGTTGACGGCGGTCGGCTTCTTCGCCGACCGCCTCAACAGCGGCCTGCAGCGCGACGCGCGGCAGCTGCTGGGTGGCGACGCCGTCGTCAACAGCGACCGCCCGGCGCCGCCCGAGCTTGCAGCCAAGGCGCGTGAACTGGGCTTGCGCGTGGCCACCAACGCCGGCTTCCCGAGCATGGGCCGCGCGCCCGACGCCAAGGGTGGCGCGTCGCGCCTGGTGTCGGTGAAGGCGGTGAGCAGCGCTTATCCGCTGCGCGGCCGGCTGCAGCTGCAGGACGGGCCCGGTGCGCCGCTGCAGACCCTGGCCGCCGCGCCAGAACCCGGCACGGTGTGGGTCGATGCGGCCCTGCTCGACGCGCTGCAGCTGCAGGTCGGCGACCCGCTGCTGCTGGGCGACGCGACGCTGAAGATCGCCCGCATCATCGTCATCGAACCCGACCGTGGCGCGGGCTTTTCCACCTTTGCGCCGCGTGTGATGCTGAACGAAGCCGACCTGCCGGCGACCGCCTTGATCCAGCCCGCCAGCCGCGTGGGCTACAACCTGGCGGTGGCCGCGCCCGATGGTTGGACGGCCGCTCGCGGCGACGCCGCGGTGCGCAGCTTCGTGGACTGGACCGAAGCGCAGATCAAGGCCGCGCCGATGCGCGGCGTGCGCGTGTCGTCGCTGCAAACCGGCAGGCCCGAGATGCGCCAGACGCTGGACCGTGCGGAAAAATTCCTCAACCTCGTCGCCCTCCTGGCCGCGCTGCTGGCGGCCGTGGCGGTGGGCATCGCCGCACGCGACTTCGCGCAGCGCCATTTCGACGACTGCGCCATGCTGCGCGTGCTGGGGCTGTCGCAGCGCCGCATTGCCGGCGCCTACACGCTGGAGTTCGGCCTGGTGGGCCTGCTGGCCAGTGCAGCCGGGGTGCTGATCGGCCTGGCGGTGCACTTCGTCTTTGTCTGGCTGCTGGCGGGGCTGGTGGATGCGCAACTGCCGGCGCCAGGGCCTTGGCCCGCGCTCTTCGGCATCGGTGTGGGCATGACGCTGCTGCTGGGCTTTGGCCTGCCGCCGGTGCTGCAGCTGGCCCAGGTGCCGCCGCTGCGGGTGATTCGGCGCGATGTGGGCGGCTTGAAAGCGGGGTCGGTGGGCGTGCTGCTGGCGGGCACGGGCGGCTTCGTGGGCTTGCTGATGGCGGTGTCGTCAGACATCAAGCTGGGGGCGATTGCAGTGGGTGGTTTTGCGGCCGCGATTGCCGTCTTCGCGCTGCTGTCATGGCTGGCCGTGATGCTGCTCAAACGCGCGGTGCCCGAAAGCCGCGCGCCGCGATGGCTGGTGTTGGCGACGCGGCAGATTGCGGCGCGGCCGGCTTTTGCGGTGCTGCAGGTGAGTGCCTTGGCCGTGGGCCTCCTGGCGCTGGTGCTGCTGGTGCTGCTGCGCACCGACCTCATCAGCAGCTGGCGCCAGGCGACGCCGCCGGATGCTCCCAACCGATTCATCATCAACCTGCAGCCCGAACAGGCCGAGCCCTTCAAACAAAGACTGGCCGCGGCCGGCATCACGCGCTACGACTGGTACCCCATGATCCGCGGCCGCCTGGTGGCCATCAATGGCACCACCGTCACCGCGCAGAGCTTTGCCGGTGAACGTGCAGCAAGGCTGGCCGAGCGCGAATTCAACATCAGCCACAGTGCCACTGCGCCCGAACACAACGAGGTGGTCCAGGGCCGCTGGGTGGCCGAAGAAGCCGGTGGCCTGTCGGTGGAAGACGGCCTGGCCACCGAACTGGGCCTGAAGCTCGGCGACACGCTGCGCTTTGACATCGGCGGGCAGTTGCAGGAAGGGCGCATCACGTCGCTGCGCAAGGTGGACTGGGGGTCGATGCGGGTCAACTTCTACGTCCTCTTCCCGCGCTCGGCGATGCCCGAGCTGCCCATCAGCTACATCAGCGCCTTCCATGCGCCGCGGGCGGTGCCGGGCGCCGTGAAAGGCACACCGAGCTTCGACAACCAGTTGAGCCGCGACTTCCCCAACATCACGAACATCGACGTCTCGGCCAGCATCGGCCAGGTCCAGCGTGTGCTGGACCAGGTGATCCGCGCGGTGGAATTCCTCTTCGGCTTCACGCTGCTTGCCGGGCTGGTCGTGCTGTTCTCGGCCATCACCGCCACTCGGGATGCGCGGGCGCGTGAATTCGCCATCATGCGGGCGATGGGCGCCAGCGGCCGCCTGCTGGGCCAGGTGCAGCGCGCAGAGCTGCTGGGCGTGGGCGCGCTGGCCGGCCTGCTGGCTTCCATCGCCGCGGTGGCGGTGGGTTGGCTGCTGGCACGTTATGCCTTTGAGTTCACCTGGAACCCGTCGCCCTGGGTGCCGCTGGTGGGCATGGTGGCGGGTGCGCTGCTGGCGCTGGCGGCGGGCTGGTGGGGCCTGCGCGAAGTGCTGCGCCGGCCGGTGCTGGAAACGCTGCGCCGGGCCGGCGCGGTGTGATGAAGGCCTAAGCCGCCTAAGCCGC